>JAESGD010000077.1_pt1 | contig 97777 bp, 95 predicted proteins | sample 9269581 | NCBI WGS metagenome assembly JAESGD01 (sample SAMN14515903, study PRJNA621661) | algae metagenome | isolation source: Cyanomargarita calcarea GSE-NOS-MK-12-04C and co-occurring heterotrophs from... | place: USA: Grand Staircase Escalante National Monument, Utah | collected 2007-12-30 | reverse complement strand
CTTACTGGGTAGACGGACTTTGACATCCGTAGCGAAAATTAAATTGTGGATTGGTTCCTCAAAAAACCAGTTTCTAAATTAGTTTTGTCAGCAGAATCTCAGTGTCTTTAGACCTGAGAGTGTCAACTTCTTTCATCCAACGTCCAAGGACGAGAAGAGTGAAGACTTTCACCGGATTCCAGAAACCTCGATGACCGTTACCATTTTTACTCAATAAACACCTCCTTTTTTGTGATATCTGGGGACATTTAGTCCCCAGATTTATTTTAAACCACTTTTACGTTATAGAATTAACCATTTTTAGCCGCATTGGGTGACTGTTTAGTCGCAATTAAGATGATTCCACCCAAAGCGATCGCATCTAATAATTGACCTGTTGACCCTTCCCCACCGTGGATATAACCCAATGCTTGCGCGATTTCTTTGAGCTTCTCGCCTGTCTTTGGTGCAACTCGTGCGTGAAGATTGGTGCGGTCGAGTTTCTTTCTGCCTGCCATAAATGTTAACCATAATTAGTCAAAACTGGTTTACATAAATTAGGATAACAAATTATTTTGCTTCACGTTGGCTCTACGTGGACCTCGGATTCTTGGTTTGAAATCGAACTGTTTACTCAAAAGTTCCTCCCAAAGTAAAATATTCGCTCACAGACTAAGCACTCACCACATCTAGTTTGCATATTCAAAATTCATGTAACTCTTGTGGGGTGACTGCTTATCAGGAAGGAGGGTGTTATTGCGAGGATCTGACCCATGTTAAAATACAGATTTTTCAAACTGCTGGCGATGGCGGCGATCGCCACGCAAAAAAGCACAAAAACAAGGGAGCTTTTAATTTGCCATATGAGTGCGGGATAAAGTTGGTATGATGAACACGATTATGATGCCAGATGTATGAAGTCTTCCAGTTTAAGCAAGGTATATGTTTCAACGCGGTTTCGCTATCAGGAAGAGGCTGACCCGTTGCAACAGGCGCTACAGGATACCAGCCTTGTGCCACAGGAAGCAGCGGTGTTGCTGGCCGCCGACGAGCAACGCGCCATCCCTGCTATCAGCAAAGATACGCTGTTAATGCAGCATATCCAGCATCAGGTACAGGCGTTGCCATCGTCCCATTATCTGTTGCAGGGCGATAGCCGTCATCTGGAGCAGATCAGAGATGAAAGCGTGCAGTTGGCTGTCACATCGCCACCGTACTGGAATTTAAAGGAATATGTTACAAGTCCCAACCAGCTTGGTGATATTGATGATTATGAGGCGTTTTTGCTGGAACTGGACAGGGTATGGGAACAGGTATGGCGGGTGTTGGTTCCTGGGGGACGGTTGGTAATTGTGGTTGGGGATGTTTGTGTGGCCCGCAGACGGTTTGGCAGACACATGGTGTTTCCCCTGCACGCCAGTATTCAGGAACATTGCCGTCATTTGGGGTTTGATAACCTGGCACCGATTATTTGGTACAAAATCGCCAATGCCTCGCTGGAAGCGGCAGGAAATGGCACGAGTTTTTTGGGCAAGCCCTACGAGCCGGGGGGTGTCATCAAAAACGATATCGAATTTATCTTGATGCAGCGCAAACCAGCAGGTTATCGCAGTCCCACGCTGACCGCACGGGTATTGTCGGTGATACCGGAAACCTTGCATCGGCAGTGGTTCCAACAGATTTGGCAGGATATCAAAGGTGCGTCTACCCGGCAGCACCCTGCGCCCTATCCTCTGGAACTAGCGGAACGGCTGGTGCGGATGTTTTCCTTTGCTGGGGACACGGTACTTGACCCGTTTATGGGGACAGGCACCACCTGTGTCGCCGCCGCAAATTGGGGACGCAACAGTATCGGCATAGATGTTGAGCCAAGCTACCATCAATTGGCGCTAACCCGGATGCAGGAGACCTATGGGCTGCGCGTCGTCCACGGGCAGGCGATGGCAAAGGTGGCAGAATGACCGGGATTGTACCCGTCATACCGCCTCATGTTTTCCAGGAAGCTGTGCGTGGTTTCTGGGATACCCGCATCGCCCAAGCACAAGCCCAGACATTGGCAGGCAAGGTTGACCAAGGCAACCGCAGTGCTGTGACGGGGGGCAAGCAGATGGACGGTTTTATCCTCACCCTGACAGATTTTCTGCTCGCCGCAGGGGTTCCCCAAGACCATATCCACGTAAAGAAAAGTCTGACGGTGATACCAGGGTTCTTTCGCCCAACAAAAATGTATGATTTTTTGGTGGTAGACCCGGCAAAACGCCAACTCAAGGTGGTCATAGAGTTAAAGAGTCAGGTTGGCAGCTTTGGTAACAACTTCAACAATCGGACAGAGGAAGCGATGGGGGCTGCCCTCGACATCTGGACTGCATACCGGGAAGGGGTGTTTGGCGAAGCCCCGCCGCCACCGTGGCTCGGATATCTGTTTGTTTTGGATGATTGTCCTGCCTCGCGCACCCCGGTTATTGTTGCCGAACCACATTTTGCGGTATTGCCAGAGTTCCAGGGGGCGAGCTATGCTAAACGCTACGAACTGTTCTGCCAAAAGATGATACGGGAGCGACATTTCACTGCTGCCTGCTTTTTATTAACTGACCGCGAACAAGCGGCAGAAACCCCGAACTATATGGAACCACGTCCAGACCTGTCGGCAGCCAATTTTTTGCAACAGCTTATCCAGCACGCCCTGTAGGTGTATGCCTAAGCCAGATTAAGAAAAATTCGGGTCTGTTTCTTAAAACAGATGGGAATTTGTAGGCGTGCGGGGGGTAATGCTGTGTACCGCAACTGCACAGTATTGGCGGAGTCACCTTGTTAAGCCCTACGATCGCTCTGTATCAACGGGCAAAGAACAGACTTTTCTCCTAACCAATCTGTGAAGTTATTTTCATCTTGATAATGTCTTGGAGTTCTCATCAGTAAATGCCAAGCATCTTTGACATCTAATAAATTCATCCGTTCGGGATAGTATTCTTTTAATAATTCTTGAACTAGTGGGTAATAGTTAGAATTCATCCCTGGGAAAATATGATGTTCCGTATGATAGGAAAAATTCAGGTGTAACAAATCGAAGATTTTAGGAACTCGAACAGAAAGACTATTAATCAGTGGGTCGTTCACGCTAGTCATCTGACAAATCATGTGATTTGTATAGATATAAAACATCGACCCTGCATATCCAATACCAATAGGTATCAAATAGGCAAATACTATTTTTAGCAAGTTAAATTCTAAATATGCCAAGATACTAAAATGGATGGCGAAAATTACGATATATTCACCTGCAATTCGCCGACGTTCTTTATTACTAATGGTAAAAGCAGCAGGAACATAATTGACAGATTTACTGTTAAATAACAACACAGAGGTCAAATTACGAAAATTATGTACTAACCAAGCTGTTGCCATTCCGACGGTAAATGTTATCGGATTAACTTCCGCAGAAGGTACAAAGAGATTCTGAATCCATTTTCCCCAAGTCTTGGGCTGGCTGGATAAATAATTGCGATCGGGGTCATCAAGGGAATTCGTTTTATTATGATGTTCTCGGTTATGAACTGCTTTCCACAAAGTCGGAGACATCCAAAGAATTGCCAGCCCGATAAAACTAAATGTATAAATTAAGCGGGAATTTCTAATTGCGCTACCATGCATCAGTTCATGGGAGCTAAATAGTAAGACGATGACACTATTACCCATCACCACTGCTAAAGGTAAATAAAGCCATAAAAGATATGTAGACCAACGATCCAGATGAGATGCTATTCCCCATCCTAGAATCAAGATTGCCACATTAATCAAAAGGACAACTAATTTATTTGGGTCGGGGATAAATGCTTCATCTGGCAAGAGAGGACGCAATCTCTTGGCATAATCAGCTTGGCGAATCAACTTTTGTTCGTTGCAAATTGTCATAAATTATTTGATGAATTGAATGATTCAAGGTAAAGAAATCCTAAAATAACGTAGTTGTCAGACACAATCCTATGATATCTAAGGGTGGATAAACAAAGCTTAATTAGAAATAAAAGTACAGCTTTGGGTTCCATGCAATAATACATCCAAAAGTATATACCTTTTGGAGGATAAGTCCTCGCCCATCGAAGGATGTACGGTGATTATTTTTTGCCCTGGCTTGTACGGTACTTGGTCTTGGGCTTTACATCGTAACAGCCTTCCTAATCTTTTAGTATTTTTTAATTGGAGATGAAATGTTGTTTGAAGATGAAATTTCAAAAATACATTGAGACTGAGATGTAATCGCACAAGAACTCAAAAAATCTAGCAACCAAAATCGTCCAATTTTCCGAAACCAACGGTTTTGGGGCCTACCCGCCAGGGACTATAAGTCGAATGGGACGCTTGTTAAGCCCTGAATTAAAATATCCCTTCGGGACGCTGCGCGAACGGGCTAAAAGCTAAAGTTAGCTATGGGCGCTGTACGCCCGGACGCAGGGTAAGCTAACTAAAATAAGAGTTTTAACCCGTTTTAACTGATATCTTGCAGCATTCTCAATTAGCCCTAAATCCCGCCCTGAAATAAATTTCGGGCTAATAGCTTAAGTAAGCTAAAGCTTACTGTATAAATCTTTTAACCCATTTTAATGGGTTTTAGCTTTAAGCCCGTTCGCGCAGCGTCCCGAAGGGATAATTTATTTCTGGGCTAATTGAGAATGCTGCATTCCGGTCAGCCTCTAACGGGCGCGGCCATCGCGGAGCGTAAAATATGAAAATAACACATTTTTTTGTAACCCTTGCTATATATGGATTGTGGAATGTGTTAGTTAGGAGTTAAAACGGGTTTAAGCTTTAAGCCCGTTCGCGCAGGGTCCCGAAGGGATAATTTATTTCAGGGCTAAAAATAGCCTAACAAGCGTGCCATTCGACTATAAGTCCCTGACGAGTCGCATAAGTCCATTTAAATGGACTAAAAATAAATACAAAATTATAAATCTGTGGTTTATACGCAAGCTGCTAGATAGGAGTTGAGAAACCCAATTCTGAGGCTTTTGATTCTCGCAATCTCCCCATTTCCCTATCATCTTATCTCCTCTGTCGTTGTTGTTTAATCCAACCACCCAGTTCGTTATCATTTTCATCTAAACCTCCAGGAGACTCCCACCAACTTCTGGTAGTTGGCTAAAATTTTCAGAGCCACTTGACTTGACATTTTTAGTGACTACCTGCATAATAGGGTGTCTCGTGTTAAAATTAAAAAATATCGATTGCCTTCGGCAAAGAGCTAAGGGAAAAAGAAAAAGCGAAGAGAGCAAAAGCGCAATAGGGTAAAGAATTATTAAATCCTCGCAAAAGAAACTACAACCCGAAAGCCGTTGTAGTTGAACCTGTCGTCCGGGACGTGGTGGTTACGATATACTGAACGGCAATTCATGGGCTTACTGCTCCACGAACCGCCGCGCAGCATCCGAGGAAAAGAATTATTATTATTATCGAACGATTCTTTTTTTAGCCAAGCGCTACCATTTGAAGGTGCATTATGATAATCTTTGTGCCAGTGGTCTTGACACCACTCCCATACATTGCCATGCATATCGTACAACCCAAAGGCATTAGCTAATTCAAAGCTGCCAACGGGTGTAGTTTTTTTGCGGTACCCTCCCTTTGAGCCAGAGCCATAAGTATTATTGCCGTTATAATTTGCCAACTGTGGTGTAATGGTTTCACCAAAGTTGAATGGGGTTGTCGTGCCTCCCCGGCAAGCATACTCCCACTCGGCTTCGGAAGGAAGTCGGTAGTGTCGTCTTGTTAATTTAGATAGTCTATCGCAGAATTCCACTGCATCATACCACGATATTGACTCGACTGGTAGATCATCTCCTTTAAAATGTGATGCGGGGTTAAGTTCCCGGTTTACTTGTTCTTCTTCAGCTACCGCACGCCATTGTGCTTGGGTGACGGGGTACTTACCCATGAAAAAGGGTGGTACAGTTACCTCATGTTGGGGATTTTCATTGTTATAACGTTCGGGTTCTCCTCTTGGTGAACCCATAAGGAAAGTACCGCCAGGAATGACGACCATTTCTAATCTGATATTGTTGGGAAGGTTTTCGGTGAAATATTGGACAAGTTTGATGTCTTCCTTGATAATTTCTCCTAGTTGGTTGACTGTAACCGTTTTGCACTCAAAAACCTGGAGCCTTAAGGGTTGCTGGATATTGCCTAATTCTGGTTGCGAAATTTTTTGCTGAATTTGCTGCCCCATCTCAGCATATTTACCACCCAATAGCTGTAAAGTTTGAGCCGTAATTTGAGCAAAAGGTAGATACTCGGGTTCAATTTCTACATCAGGATCGAGCAACATTGCCTCAAATTTTCTGACTGATTGCCTTAAACGCAACTCGCGATTGACAAACTCAGAAAGACAGAGAATTACGTCAACTGTCTTGCTTTTTGGCGTTATTGTGATGAGTTCCTGCCTCACACCTTGATAAAACTCGTAGTTAACCTCCCCCGTCTCCCCATCTTTCCCTTCTGCTGCTGTTGGCTTGAGCAACCCTCCCATCAAAACTTCTGCCAGATGAACCGCATTAGAGTCCGGTAATAGTTTTTGCTGAATTAGCCGAATTACAGGTAAACTGACAGGAACCGCAGCCATCATTCGCGCCAACTGACGAGATAGAGGGGAAGCCGCAGCCCGAAAACGACTGACCCTAGCTTTGGCAGAAAGTTTTTTGTCTTCTTCTCGATCGCTGAAATTGGCTTGAGGTGTGATTTCTTCTGGAAAAAAAACCAACCCTGGTGTCCTGCTTCCTCCTACACCAGCCAAAACATTTGCCCAGTTTTTCAGGGGAAGCGATTCTAAGGTGACAATGGGTAGAGTCAGAGCTTGCTGTGATTTAAATTTTTCCTCTCCACTTGGAAGGTCTTTTAATAAACGAGGATTGGGAACACCGGGATTTTCTGAGTATAATTGAACCTCAATTCCCCAGCCTAACGCTGTCCTCGACCACAACCGTTCTGGTAACAACTGAAGTAGCGAGACTGGTTGAACTCTAGCCCAATCCCTCAAGACTTTCAGCAAAGAGCCATCGTGCCAAATTGGCGATACGCAGTCACTGACCACCCAAATTAAACGTCTGCCACTGGGATCTCTCAGTTCTTTTAAACTAGCTTGACGTTTTTTTGAGTACAGTTGGACCTCGCCCTTGGAGCCGATCTGCAAATGCAATAGAGTTACATTCCTAAATGCACCATGCCGCTCCAGAAGTTGTTGAAATTCTGTCAGGGTTTGTCGCCAAAGCGGATATCTTTCCGTTTCTTCAATGACTAAAGCGACTTCTAGCCATCGAGATGGGACAGGCTGAAAAACAGGAAGCCAGAAATCTTCTTCGTCAATGCTGCTGACAGTTGCTTCTTCATCCAAAACGGTTTCAGTCAAAGAAGGCACTTTTCGCATGAAAGGACGCAGCGATCGCCCCAATGCTAAGGCATTTCTCAATGCGAGGGGATCGGTTATTTTGATTGGCAATCCCGATCCGGATACAGACTCAGAATCTTGAGGACGGGAAGAATCAGCATAAATGGGGACAGTATTATCGAGTGGTTGAATAATCTGAGAATCAGTATTGGATTCAGGGTTTTGAGAGGGTAATGTTTTTTTTGGGGAATCAGCTATGGTTGGAATTGGAGAGACCTCAGAAACATCGCTTGACTCCTTGATTTGAACCATCAGCCAGATAATATCTGCTAGCTCCTGCGCCGTTAGGTTAATTTCTTCTGTCAATTTAGCTATCCCTTCTTCTTTCGGGGCAGACATATAAGTAAGTTGGCATGAATAAACACAATTATCTGTGAAGGCTGTTAGTGGTTAGTTGTTAGTTGTTAGTAGGCTTGAAACAAGTTAACAGAAGTTAACATAGTTGTGTTTATTGGTGCCTACCTAGTTATCCTCTCAAAGCAGGTTGGATAAATACTGTAATAACTTCTCTACCAGTTTATCTTTATCCATCTCTGGAAAATTATTTCGGGTGACAAGATAAATCGCATTTAGTAGCTGGTCGGTTGACAATTGTCCCTTCTTCTGTAATTCCTGGTATTTCTCAATGATAGGCTTTGCTTTTTCTAAAATATCTGCTTCTTCTTGAAAGTGAGCCTGGACAATTTTTTTGAGGCGATCGGGGTCGGGTTCTGGCATGGTAAAGCGGATACAGCGACGTAAAAAGGGAGGGGGAAAATCCCGTTCTCCGTTACTCGTCAAAATCACAAAAGGAAAAGCTTTACAAGCAATTTTGCCCCCTGTAATATCTACTTCTTCGTTTTCAGAGGTAAACACTTTTACTACAGGTTGCTGTTTTTTGATGCGAGCTAATTCGGGAATATCAAATTCCCCTTCTTCAAAAATATGCAAGAGATTATTCGGCAAGTCAATATCACTCTTATCAATTTCATCTATTAGCAAGACTCGGGGTTTTTTCAGTTGGCTTTGGTGCAAAGCTGTTCCTACTGCCCCTAATCGCACATACTTACCAATATCGTCTAATTGGTTGCTTTCTTGCTTAGCTATGTTACTTTCTAAATTCTGGGAATCTGGATCTTGCTTTCTGATACTCTGTAACCGTCCGACTGCATCATAGCTGTAGAGGCCCTCTGTTAAGGTAGAACGAGTTGTAATATTCCATCGCAAGACTTTTCCTAAGCTTAATTGATGGGCGATCGCGTAGGCAAGAGAGGTTTTTCCCGTCCCTGGTTTGCCTTCTACTAGCAGAGGACGACGCAGGTAGAGAGCGGCATTGACTAATTCGACTTCTTCATCCCTAATCTGAAAGGTTGCCCCTCGTTTTTCTTCTTCTGTAATTGCTCCCTCTAACGAACTAAAACTGCGCCAACTCGGTGGTAGAGGTAAGTGTTCAATGTCTTTATGGGGTAAGCTCTCTTTTTTAAAGATTTTCCAGTCGTTCATTGGAGTTGATAGTTAGGAATTATACGATTTGGGTCGTCCCAGATTAGGGAAATATGGCATTCTGGCTGACTGCGCTTTTGAAACACTCGTTTGGGAAGTTCTAATAGGTGATTCTGCAATAGATTATCAAGTTCTGTTTCACAATCACCTTCTCCCGGCTCGCATCTAAACCAGAGAGCGATCGGTGTTCCCGAATAGTATAAAGCTGAGGCAATACCTTCATGACCTGATTTTAGAGTCGATATGAGTTTCAAGCCGACAATTTTTTCATTTTGTAACTGACCAAGTAGAGTATTCGCATCACCGTTAAAATGACTTTGGGAAAATAGCTGGAGAGGACTTCTACATTTTTGAACAGCCGTCCATTTATTTTTCCATTTATGGCGGTGTGTCTTATATTTAATGCTCAGACGGTCTAAAGAACGAATTCTGACTTCATGTACTAAACCTAAAACAATTTTGTCAGACGGTTCTAATTCCCATTTATCTACATCCCATCCTAACAGAGACGAAGGTAAGAAAAATTCAATAATTAAGTTTGAATCTTTCTTTATTCTGTTGCAAATTTCGTTCAAATACAATCTAACATTTTCTTTTAAACTTTCTAGGCTATAATGTTTTTCTTCGGTTTGAGTATCGTCATTCTGTCCGTTTGAATGTTGATTGTCTAAAGAAATTAAATCAAGATCGGGATTGTTAATTATTTCGTCAGTTCCTAACCAACCGGAGATTTGAAATTTTGAATAAGATTTAATTTCTTTAATTTCAACGATTAAATAAACTATACCAGATGATTGTTGATATTCTTTTTTAAACTGTTTGAATGCTTTATTGAAGTCAGATTCATTAACTTTAAAATTAGAGATATTCTCTCTTTTCCATTGTTGTAAATTATTCAAAATGATTCGATATTTTGTTTTATAATAAATTGAAATATAAGCAATTAGACGAGGAATAAACTCCAGGATTACTACCTGTTCCGTCCGGTCTTTTAGCAGATCCAAAAGCTCGTCTAAATTATCAGGTTCATCTTCTAATTCAGCTTCATCTTCTACTTGTAGTAAAAACTGTTGATACACTTGCTTGACACATTGCCAAAATGATTCATCTTCTTGACGTAATATTCTTTCTAAAACATTAATCAATGAATCATTTGAAATTAATGCTTCTTGAAAATTTGATACTAGAATATTTGATTTCAATAACCGATCGCTAAATTCTTTATAAACAGTATTATTCTTTTTCTTTATTAGCTCTAATAATTTAGGAATCTCTCGATGTATATCCGCATATTCCACTAGTTTGCGTCTTCGATCGGGTAGTGACTGTCCATCAGTAAACTGTCCATGTAGGCAATAAAAACCGTCAAAAACTAAGTCATGAAACTCGTCATTTGTTAGAGCTTTTTCGATTAAATCTTTAATACTGCCAAGATTGTACTCCATTAACTATTTACCTACTGGCCAATAATCCAATACTTTTGCGTTCCTTCTTCCCGTGTTCGCAGACCAAAACGTTTATCAGGAGATGTATTATGTAGCAATAATTGATGTATATCTTGCAACAAGTCGCGGGCATCTGCAAAATAACCATGACCGAGAAGTGTCAAATCAATATTAGAAACCTCCACTGTATCTAACCCCTCAACTACAGTAATCGGTGGGAAAAAACCGACACGGGGATGATCGTGAATAATTCCCGATGTTGCCAAGGCTTTGTCTTTAGCTGAAACGTAAAGAGTTGTGCGCTCGGCTAGGTTTCGATAAGCTGCTGCTAATTCTTGAAACAGATCCGGGTCAACATCAGGAGCTGCAAGGAATATTTGTCCAAAAGAGATTCCGCTCTCGACTTGAACTTGAGCTAAAATTCGCTGCATTGCCCTGAGTAACCCTCGATTCCCCATACTGTGAGCGATAATATGGATTTTGTCTACCTTACTATTTTGCGCCAAGTTAAGTAAAAACTCAGCAATATATCTCTCACTGGCTTCAATTGTCGCCTCATCTGCTGTATAACTGGCTAGTTTTCCCTTTGACGGCCAGCTATAGAAAGCCATAATCCCTGGCACTTGCAGATCGACCCCAATCTGAGCCGCTCGTAAGGCTGCATCTTTAAAACTGACGTTAAAGCCATGAATAAATACTAATGCCGAATTTTTATCTAGTCCCTGTTTTTGCAGAGCTTGCTGTATGTTAACAAAAAAACTAGCTTCATCTAGAAGGTTTAGACTGTCTTGTTCTAGTTTGAGGCGATCGTCTGTTAAATTTAAGAACCTTTGCAACGCAGAAGAACCAGTAGAGCCGATTTTATGAGACTTGGGTACTGCTACCTGACAAGTGCCATAGTGAAGTTGGCGATCGCGCTCTCCTGAAAATCCTTTAGATACATCGTCAGGATCGCTCGGTTGCCGGTTCGTCCCAAACCACAGAGGATATAGGGTGGCTGTGGTTGACTTTTCGGGGGAAGTGCGAGTCACTCTTGCTTTTACCACCTCCTCCTCAAAGAGCGATGTGCCACGAGTGACGAAATGTGGTATTAAATTATCTGGCAAATTCAATAATTGAACTTCATTGCGACCAAGTTCAAAGGCTTTGTAATATCCGTAACCAAATCCTAAACCTCGATAAAATCCTGCGGCAAATCTTACGGCAGAATTATCATTAATTTCTGCACTCATACCGATAACACAGCTAATTTGCTCTAACAGTGCATCCGCTTTTTGTAAGGAAAAACAGGCATTGAGTACCACACATTCTATCCGTCCTCGAATTATAGCCAATAACTCTGCCAATGCTACTGGCGAAACTAGCTGCGCTTGTCCTTGAGAGTTATTTAAAATAATTTCACCACTGGGATTACCATGACCGCTAAAGTGAACAATTAGCGGTTGATATTGCAGTAAGTATTTAGACAGGTCTTCTACCTGGACGGCTCTTTCAACTTTAACTATATACTTTTTTCCCACTTCTCCTTCTTGCAATCGCTGTCGAATTAGCGCAGCTTCTTGCTCCAATTGGAGTATATTGGTGCCGATTGGATTGGCAGCGAGGACTAGAATATCGCAGGTCTTAACTTCTGTCGTAGAAGCTGCCTGATTTGATTCTGAATTACCTAACTCTGAGGCGAACTCATGATAAACTGTAGGATTGCATTCCTTAATAGCTTCTAATAATTTCGGAATTTCTCGGTGTTTTTCGGCATATTCAAGCAACTGCCGTATTCGAGGACTAACGGACTGTCCATCGGTGAAGTTATCGTGTACTAAACGAAAATAGTTGAAACATAAATCGGTGAAGTTTTCGGCGTTAAGAGCTTGCTTAATTAATTGCTGAATTTTTGACAGATTGTATGCCATATTAACTCTGATTTTTTATGTTTTGGACTCACTAATTCAACATTTAATTATGATACTCAAATAGTCCTCTTTTAGAGGACTTTAGCTATTAGACAGGGACTTCTAGTCGAATGGCACTCTTGTTGAGCCCTGAAATAAATTATCCCTTCGGGATAATTTATTTCAGGGCTAAAAATGTCTTAACTTAGTGCCATTCAACTTCTAGTCCCTGGCAGATAGGAGCGCAGTCGATAAATTTATAAATACTTAGTTATTTCTGTATTGACCATATCCCTGGTGAAAGATGTGAGTATATAAAGCTACAAATATACAAAACAGGATTCCAGATAGCAATATCAGTATATTTACGATAGTAGCCGAAATTAGGGAAAAAGCCAAGGGTTTTAAATCTCTTACCCCTCACGGGGATGGAAATATAGAAAGCATTGTGTGTACTTTGTCCCATTATCATTTATACTCTAAATAAAGATGATATTAATAGTGGAAAATAATCATGTCAGAAAAATCATCGCCAAAAGATTATCGCATTGACTTACGAGTAACTGAAGAACAGAAAGAAATATTAGAACGTGCTGCAAGTTTCAGAGGAATTTCTTTAAGTGCCTATACGCTATCTCATGTTTTACCAATAGCCAAACAAGATATAGATACTTATGAAAGATTGGTGCTATCTAATCGTGACAGAGACTTGTTTATGTCAGTCATGGAAAATCCACCAGAACTAAAAGGAAAACTCAAGTCTGCTATCCAGAAATATCGAGAAAAGTATGGAAAATGATCGCGATATAAGATGGAGTTTTGTTCCAATTGAAAAAAAATATCAAAGAGATACTTTTGATTGCGGCTATCCAATTCTAAATGATTATCTCAAGAAATATGCTCGGCAAAATCATGAAAAAGGAATTGCGAAAACTTTTGTGGCAATTTCTGAATCAGGAAGTTTAAAAATTGATGGATACTATACAGTTAGTGCCAGCGTTATTGAATACGAATCTTTACCAGAATCTGAGCAACGGGGTATGCCTACCTACCCAATTCCAGCGATGTTAATTGGTAAATTGGCTGTAGATAATCCAGCTAAAGGACAAGGTTTAGGAGGAGAACTATTAGCAGATGCACTTTACCGTGCTATTCGTGCTTCCGCTGAAATTGGTATTTATGCAGTCAGGGTTGATGCAATCGATTTACAGGCAAAAGAGCTTTATCTAAAGTATGAGTTTATTCCTTTTCAAGATAGAGAGCGATCGCTATTTCTGCCAATGGAGGCTATAATCAGGGATTTTAGTTGATAGATTAGGTTGGTCAGATCCCCGACTTCTCAAAGAAGTCGGGGATCTTGCATTAGCTGAAAAGTTCATCAAACAAGCCTTCTTTCTTTTGCTTTGTTAAAATCATTAACAATATGCAAACTAGATTTGGTGAGTGCTTATTAGCTGCATCAAAGGGGTATCTTTGCAATTCGATCTACCCATTCCTCTGCACTCGATACAGCCCAAATCAGCAGCAGTTCCTCAATCACAACTTCAATCGGTATTTTTCTGGAAACGATGATAACTCCTGCACTTTGATTGTTGGCAATGAACTCAGCAAACTCTGATGGCATCGTTTTACGGTCGTGGCTAACGAGAATACGCTCCTGCTGTGCAGCGATCGCTAATACTTCTGGGTCTTTAATGCCTTCTAGTCCAGCAGCAAAAGCGGTTTGGAAGTCAATAGTCGTTTCTCGTCGTAGAGTCCCTGTTACAATCGCTTGATTTAAGTCAGCGTCAGCTTGGTAACGAATATTCACCATTCCATCTACGATCTTGCTATTTTAGCTGCCATAAGCTTATTATACAAAGCTGAATCGGTAGTTTGTAGTGGTTGCTGCATCGCATCAAATGCTACTTCCTCAGTTGCTAAATAAGCATCAATCTCAGCATGATTGGCGAGATAAAATGCGATCGCACCATAAACTTGTTCAAGTGTTAGCAACGGAAAAGATTGAACAATACTTTCAGGTGATAATCCCTTTTGAAAAGCATAGACAACTGAGTCAAGGGAAATTCGAGTTCCTTCAACCCAATAAGCATCATTTCGATACTCTACGTAGGATTTAGCTGCTACAACTGCCATATTTTGTTTTGACTCTAATTACATCTAATATACAAAAAAAGAGACGCTATTAATAGCATCTCTACTGGTACAGCCCAAAAATTATTAATTTCCTTGCTTTTCCTGATTGGCTAAACTATTGGGATTAATATTGATTAAAGGAAGGGTACCACTACCACCCATAACCGTTGGAAAGCGTCCATCCCATTTTTCTATAGCTTGTTTTTGCAATAAAACTGGGGTTAAGGTTTCTCGCTGCAATCTTTGCGCTTCAGCTTGACCTTTGGCACGGTTGACTTCTGCTTGTGCTTCTTGAGTTGCTTTTTGAGCGATAAATTCTGCCTGTTTTGCCTCTTGTTCCGCTATTTGTTTGGATTCAATCGCTTTACCAAACTCTGGAGAAAAAGCAAAGTTTACTAGAGACACATCATCCACAATTACACCATAAGTAGCCAGACGCTTTTTAAGATTGTTATCAATTTCTTGTTTGAGTTCTGTTCTTTTTGTGATAACTTCTTCGGCTGTTTGTTTAGACACCGACGCTTTCAAAACTTCTGAAACGGCAGGAGTGATTATCCCTGTAATTATTTGTTGATTGTCGCCTACTTGTTGAAATACTCTATTTACTTTAATTGGGTCAATGTGCCAGTTCACTGCCAATTCTGTTGTAATTTTCTGGAGGTCACGAGAAGCCGCATCCGCATTAAAAGTATTTTGTTGAACACGAACACTCAGGCTTTTTACTGATGTGAATATTGGCATAATGGGGTGGATACCTTCATCCAAAACTTGATTTTGGATTTTGCCAAAATGCATGACAACTCCTCTGTCTCCCGCATTTACAATAGCAAAGGGACGGAAAAGAATCGCCATAAGCAAGAATACTATTCCCCCAACTGCGTAAAATCCAAGCTGAAAATTTCTGGCAGTAATTCTACTATTGTTCTGCATATGTATGTCGTTTAGACTGGTTTATGGTTTGACTAATGGGCTTCTTTAAAAATAAATTACCTACTTGACTAGATAGGTCGAAAAGCCTATCCTACGAAATATTTTTTGCTCCCTTAGACTTATCACTCATGTTATAGAATTTTTAAAATTGATGATGTTCGTAGATACACGATTGTCAGAAATGATTTCGGAAAAATAGTGATTTAAATTTCAAGTATAAATATGAAGATTTATCAACGTCATTCTTGGTCGCTAACAGTGGATGAAGCGATCGCTATCCAAGAACAACTAAAAACTGAGGTCATTACTGAAAATAAATTCAAAGAACCAGTGCAGTATGTCGCTGGTGTGGATATGGGTTTTGAAGCTAACGGTACGATTAGTCATGCGGCAGTGGCAGTATTGAGTTTCCCTGATTTACAGCTTGTGGAAACAAGTGTTGCCCGACGACCGACATCGTTTCCTTATATACCTGGTTTTCTCTCATTCCGAGAAATTCCGGCTGTACTTGATGCCCTAGAAAAGGTTAAAATAACACCAGATATTATTCTCTGTGATGGTCAAGGAATTGCTCATCCCCGTAGATTTGGCATAGCTTGTCATTTGGGTGTCTTAGTAGATATACCAACAATTGGTGTGGCTAAATCTTTGCTAGTAGGTAAATATGAAGAGTTAGCAGAAACGCGAGGTAGTCGGCAGCCATTAATACATAAGGATGAAGTCATTGGCGCAGTTTTACGGACGAGGACAGGAGTAAAACCTCTATATATCTCTAGCGGTCATCGAATTAGTTTAGCGACAGCAATTGATTATGTTATGCGCTGTACACCAAAATATCGGCTGCCAGAAACTACGCGGATTGCTGATAAAATAGCGTCCGCAAAATGATTTTAGAATTACCCTTTCGGGTAATGCAAAATCCGGTCGTATGAGGGCAAGTCGGGGAAAAACTCAGATAAAGCGTAATTATCCGTTTGAACAATATAAGTTTCGTTTAAGTTTCTTCCAAATACTTGCCCTCCCTTGTCCAGTCGTGTTAGGAATCGCACAGGCAAAATTTGAAGTAGCTAATAAGAGTTACCGAGTTAGAAGGATGAACGCACTAACTTTACAGTGGCACGATGCGGGTCAAGAAATAACTAGGAAAATTTATGAACAACAACCGACAAAAAATCCTGGCACTGTTCGTATCGGTCGCGATCCAGCAAGGTGTGACATTGTTCTAAGTAATCCTACCGTATCTGGTCTGCATATAGAAATTTATTTTTACCCCGAAATACAGGGCTTTTTTATCAGGAATCTGCGATCGCAAAACCCCCCCCTTGTTGATGGGCAGCAATTACTTCAAGGTGAGATGCCTTTAAAACAAGGCAGTATTATCTGTTTGGGAGAAATGCAACTCAAGGTTATTGCAGTTGATATCATCGGTATTCCGGCAACAATTTTGGCACCACCGCAACCACCAGTAGCACAGTTCCAAATACAAGCAGGACATCAACATCCACCCACACCCCCAATCAAGCAAGCTGTCTATGGCATAGAGTGTCCCAAATGTCATAGAGTTTCGCCTTATGAACATCAGCATCTTCCCTGTCGTTGGTGCGGTACATCTTTGGCAGCGGGTATGAGTGTTTTGGTGGGACCTCAGTAATTGGTTAGTTGTTAGTGGTTATTGGTTAGTGGTTAGTGGTAGTGGTTTGGACGCTCCAACCAACAACCAACAAATCACAACCAACAATTAACAACCAACAACTAACAACCAACAAATAACAACTAACAACTAACAATTAACAACTAACAAATGACTAATATACAAATTCAATTAAGTTGGGAAGATCCGGCTACGGGAGAACGACGGGAACCTCGTTTAAATGTACCGATCGCTTTCGGTCGAGAATTCGCTCGAATGCCACCTGAACTTCGGGGACAGCCTGTTGCCCGGATGTTGCTCAATAGTACTGAGGTTTCTCGCTTCCATGCTTTAATTGACTGCGAACAAGACCAAATAGTTGTAGTTGACCAAGGTAGTGTTAATGGTGTTTCTGTTAACGGTCAACAGCTAACGCGCAGTGTTCTTAATAGCGGCGATACCCTGAAAATTGGACCTTATATAATTACTCTAACTTTTGGGGCTGTGATTCTCGCGCCCGCACCTGTTACTGTTGTACCTTCCACTATTCAGTTCAACCCAAGCACCAATCTACCAGACCCCAGTTTCCGTCCAGCCCAGCCTGTAACACCTCTGGGTAGCAATTTTCCGCCGCCAGTGTTTCAGAATGAGTTAGTCTCCGTACAGGCAGTTCACGCTACAGGCAAGCCTATTGAGGAATGTGATTATCTGGCGGTGGGGGCGGGTCTAGGTAGCTTTATTTGGGTGGATTTGCTGAGATTAAGTGGTGTCCGTGGTAACAAAATTATGGCTTTGGGATTGGAAGGCGAACCCTATGCCAGATACAAGCGCTTGTGTCTAAATTCCCAAATTCCCCTACATGAAAGACTGCGTTCTAATTCTGACTCTTGTCCTGACAATATTTGGGGTTGGCCTAGTTACGCCTTGCGGGAATCTTGGCATGATTTAATTAAAGGCAAGTTGGACGCGGCGATGAAGCATTTATGGCAAGTATTTTCCGAACCAACTTTTGCAGAAACTTATACACCACGTGCGGCTAATGTCTTTGATTCCATTGACCGCGAGGCAAAGCGCATTGGTTGGGATAAAATTTATCATTATGGGCGAGTCCGGGCAATCAGAAAAACTGAAGATGGTCGGTATTGTGTTGCTTATTCCCGTCAGGGTGGCGGCAATCATGCTTTTGTAATTACTCGTTATTTACACTTAGCTACTGGGTATCCTGCGATTCAGTTCCTCCCCGATTTGCAAGCTTTTCGGGAAAAATATCAAGATTTTAAGACGGTTGTGAATGCCTATGAGGAACACGACCATGTTTATCAACAATTAGAACAGCATGGCGGTAAAGTCCTGATTCGGGGACGGGGTATTGTGGCTTCGCGGGTTGTACAGCGGATTTATGAAGCACGCAAGCAAAATAAAGAAATTACAGTATTGCATTTAATGCGATCGCCTAAACCCCAAGGCAATAAGTTCCAGAAAGCGACTCGAAACGTTAGAAATCATTATGAATTTCAACCTTTCAACTGGCCCAAAGCTTGTTGGGGTGGGGAATTGCGAGTAATGTTAGAAAAAGCCACTCCTGAAGAACGCAAGGGTTTACTATCAGATTGGGGTGGTACAACTACCGCCGACCGTCAAGATTGGCAGTACATGACTGAGCAAGGTTTGCGAGAAGGCTGGTATAAAATCGAGTTTGGCGAGGTGCAGAAAGTAGAACGCGATGCCCAAAACCGTACCATTACCTATATCCAAGAAAAAGGTTTTGGGCAAATGGCCCTCGACGCTGACTTTATTGTTGACGCTACCGGACTAGATGCCAAGGTGGAAGCAAGTCCGCTACTCGAAGACTTGGTGAAGCATTACAAATTGCCGTTAAATTATTTAGGGCGCTTAGTGGTAGCGAATAATTTTGAATTGCCAGAAATGCGTAATGGCAACGGTCAGATGTATGCATCTGGGGCAATTACTTTGGGTGGTCCCTATGCTGCAGTTGATAGCTTCCTGGGGTTGCAGTATGCCGCATTAGTCGCTCTTGATGGACTTAGTGCAGCCCGTGCTGTTGGAGTAAATCGTTTAAATGTTTTTAGTTCCTTTGGGCAATGGTTAAAGTGGGTGTTGAATCAGTCACCGAGTTGACGAGGGGGATTAGGGGGATTAGGGGGACGAGGGGAAAGGAATTAATTCTTGCACCCTTACCCTTACTCTTTACCCCATCCCTGCCCGCAATTCTGGGGGGAGGGGGGCTTGTCTTTACCTTCGTCTGCCTAGTCAATATTAGATACTCATCAATGGTATATAAATGTATAGAAACTTGTAGAAAGATAAAATATAGTTTTTTTAAATGCACACTTTAGAATTTCCTTCCTCAATGCAGCTGTATGAAGCACCACCGAAAGTTATTCAGCCTCTGAAGATTGTCGCACTGGGGGATAGCTTAGTATATGGCTTTGGCGACCCGGAAGGCGGAGGCTGGGTTGAGAGGCTGCGGCGAAGTTGGATGTTGCCGGATAGCGCGGGTCACGTACTCTATAATTTGGGTGTCAGAGGCGATCGCACAATTCAAGTTGCCCAGAGACTAGAAGTTGAATTTCGCCATCGGGGTGAGCTGCGAAATCGCGTTCCCGATTTGATTATTTTGTCAGTAGGGTTGAATGATTCTGCGCGGGTAGGTCGTCGAAATGGCAAAAATTATACAGATTTTGAATTGTTTTTATCGGAAATTACTGCTTTATTAGAGCAGGCACAGCAACTGTGTCCCGTATTATTTGTAGGCATGGTGCCGGTGAATGAGGCTTATATGCCATTTTTGGATTGTTTGTATTATAACCATGCTGACCAGTACCGCTACAAAGAAGCGACTAGACTGGTTTGTCAACAACGAGGAATTCCTTATTTAGATATTTTCCAGCAATGGATGGAGCGCAGTGAAAGTTGGAGACTCAAACGTTTGAGTCAAGATGGTTTGCATCCGAATACATTGGGGTATCAAAGTTTATTAGAGGATGTGAGGAATTGGGAAGCGCTAACTTCTAACTCCTAACTCTACGGCTGTTAAGGTGACTCAATAAAGAGTGCAAAATACTTAATCTTAACTCTTACCTTCGCGTTCTTTGTTTCTTCGCGGTTAAATATATATATCTTTTTTTGAACCACAAAGTAACGATAGACGCTTCGTCTTCTGTGCAGGGTAGAAGCGAAGGAAAAACGATTTTACAGCTTACACCTTAACAGCCGTACTCCTAACTCCTAACTCCTAACTCATAACTCCTAACTATTTATTATGACTCCAACCTTATTTGGTCGTTGGCAAACTCGTTTATTATTACTTGCAACCGTTGGCGTATTGGCAACTTTACCCTTTGCGAGCGGTTTAATTGGGCCTGGTCCCGACATAACTTATTTTCTAATACTTATTTATGTCGGTATTTTGGGTTGCGGCTGGGATGTACTTTATAACTACTTGCAAAAGTTTCGTTGGGATAGAGATTGGCCCGCTGTTTATCAGCTTTTTGCTGGCATTTGGGAAATGATATTTATCTGGCTTGGAATAGGTGTTGTTCACTTCTTACCTTTACCCAAGCAAGTATTTTGGGGAGTTTTCTTTTTACATTACAGCGCAGTGTGGCTGGGGGTGTTTATTGCTTCTCAAAGTTTGATGAGGATTATTTTTCCCCGTTGGCGCTTTCGTGGTGGTCAATGGCTCTAAAATGAAGGGTTTTTTTCAACATTTTCAACTCATTAATTTCGCTCTTGCTGCAAGATCCCCGACTTCTTAAAGGATGCTGCTGCCGAATGGTAGGTCTGACCCCTCAATGAGGATCGAAACAGTTCTCTCGCATACCTGACAACCGCCCGCAGCCTAGAAGCCTGGGGCTATTGATACGAAGCCCACCTGCGTGGGCTTTGTTTAATTAGCCACACCATTCTATGGTGACGGCGGGATTCCGGGTTTCGGAGGGGTCTTACCCCTGATTCGCCAGCGGTATCCTTTAAGAAGTCGGGGATCTATTTCAAATGGTAGCTTTATTTCCGCCTACCTGTACTAGTTCCAAAACAGATGTAAATTTTATTAATTTCTTGATTCTAAAACCCTCACTTTTTCCACCAGTGTACTTATCTGTTTCTGATGTTCTTTTAAAGCATGAACTAATAGACTGATTGTTACTTGTTGGTCTTTCACGGCTTTAGTTAAGACCGCTGCAATATCTACAGGACTGACTGATGTGTTATCAGAAGACGTAAGCAAGTTCGGAACGTCTTCCGAAATAAAACCAACATGAATTTTTGGATCTGGACTGTCCTTGTAAGTAAATTTAACAGGTTCTAAACTATTTAATGTTTCCAATGCTTCTTGACTAGAAAGTTTGGTAATATTCTCCTTCAATTCTCTTGATGAATTTTGCAACAACTTGCCATTAACTCTCAAATCGCCATCCAAAAACAGCTTGGCGTTGGTATTTGGAAAAGTATTGCCGATGCTAACATTACCCCCGTTGGTGACAATCATTTGAGTTTTACCAACGCTATCTAGTAAGTTCAGAATTGGCGACTGATAGGTAAATGTTGTTCCATCTGATGGTAAATCGGGGTCGAAAGCAACGTTGACTGTTAAAGAGTTATCATCATCAATATTAGTGATGATTCTGGGTTGAGTATCGACAGTGATAGTATCGCCGATATGTAATTCTTGTTGAAATTTAGTTTGAATTCCGGTTATTTTGTTAGCGCGATCGCTTTTTATTTGTCCTGTTCCAAAGGTGGGTACTACACCTTCTATTTCTAGTTTGGCTTTTGGCTGAGAAATTCCGATACCAACTTTACCGTCATCTTTAACAGTCAACAAAGCGCGATCGGGATTTTGCACTAAAAAAGAAGTTTCTATACCATCTTTTGTCGCAGTTTTGATGTCGAGTAAAGCATTTGGTTTAGTTGTACCGATACCGACATTATCTTGAATTGCTAATGCAGCAGTTTGTGTGGAATCGTTATAACCAATGCTGACTTTGCCTTCGTTTATAACTAATTTTTGTTCTGGGGTGACAACGCCGATACCAATGTTACCATCATTTTTGATAGCAAATAAACTGCGCTCGGAATTTTGCACCAAAAACGAGATTGCTGCTGCATTTTTTGTTGTGGCTTGAATTTCCAGTAAAGCGGATGGGTCAAAGGTACCAATTCCAAGATTATCTCTAATTGCTAACGCTGCGGTTTGGTTCGCTTCGTTATAGCCAATGCCAACTTTACCATTGTTAATGACTAATTTTTGTTCTGGGCTGTCGATACCGATTCCGACTTTACCATCATCTTTGATAGCAAACAAATTGCTATCAGAATTTTCTACCAATAAAGAGGTTTTAGTGCCATCTTTTGTTAGAGTTTTGATGTTTAGTAAAGCGTTTGGTGTTGGTGTACCGATACCAACATTTTCTTTAATTGCTAATGTGGCGGTTTGGGTAGAATCGTTATAGCCAATACCAACTTTACCGTTGTTAATGACTAATTTTTGTTCTGGGTTGTCGATACCGATTCCGACTTTACCATCATCTTTGATAGCAAACAAACTTTTTTCGGGATTTTGCACCAAAAATGGAGTTTTGACACCATCTTTTGTAGTAGCTTTGATATCTAATAAAGCGTTTGGTTGAGTTGTTCCGATACCAACATTATCTCTAATTGCTAACCCTGCGGTTTGATTAGCTTCGTTATAACCAATGCCAACTTTTCCAGAGTTAATAATTAATTGTTGTTTGGGGTCAAAGGTACCAATACCAACATTATCTCTAATTGCTAACCCTGCGGTTTGATTAGCTTCGTTATAACCAATGCCAACTTTTCCAGAGTTAATAATTAATTGTTGTTTGGGGTCAAAGGTACCAATACCAACATTATCTCTAATTGCTAACCCTGCGGTTTGATTAGCTTCGTTATAACCAATGCCAACTTTTCCAGAGTTAATAATTAATTGTTGTTTGGGGTCAAAGGTACCAATACCAACATTATCTCTAATTGCTAACCCTGCAGTTTGGTTCGGTTCATTATAACCAATGCCAACTTTTCCGGAGTTAATAATTAATTGCTGTTTCGGGTCAAAGGTACCAATACCAACATTACCTCTAATTGCTAACCCTGCGGTTTGGTTCGTTTCGTTATAACCAATGCCAACTTTTCCAGAGTTAATGATTAATTGCTGTTTGGGGTCAAAGGTACCAATACCAACATTATCTCTAATTGCTAACCCTGCGGTTTGGTTGGCTTCGTTATAACCAATGCCAACTTTTCCAGTAGAATCAATAATTAGTTGTTGGAAAGGCGTGGTTGTACCAATACCTACTTTACCAGGGATAAATTCACTATTAACCAACTTGCGGGTGACATAAAGATTCGCTTGAATTTCTAAGTCACCTGTCATGATATCGCCAGTTTTATCTAAAACATTCTTTAGTGGTGGAAAAGTTTGGCGATAATCCTTAACTTCGGTAAATTTTTCATTTTCATATTTTACCAATGCTAAAGGAGAATAGTGATGTTGAATCCCATGCGATCGCTCTTTTTTTCGTTCTCCTGATTTGTCGTAGTCCCAATCAATATCTTTTGTAACAGCACGTGCTGGAATCAACCAATAATCACCAGTTTTATAATTAGAATTTTCGTCAAATTTGATGTAAATTCCATTCTCTATTTCAAACCATTTATCAGTATCAGAAACAGGAATTTCCTGTTTATCTGTATCATGCCAGCCTCTAACTTTCAGCTTTTTCTTTCCAGAAAATTGTGATTCTACAGGGTTACCAATTACATCAAGCTGTGTATTAAACGCTTTCTGCAAGCGTAGTAACATCCCTGGTTCATTCTTTAATTCCTGTTCTTCATCAAGGATTTCTACCCATTGATTTACTTTAAATGACTGCAAATCATCTCGACCAATATTAACGAGATTAATGCTATTTCCCTTAATACTATCAATGGCACTAACAGTTGTGCCGTTATTTCGCGACCATTTAAATTTTGCTGTATTAATATCACCAGATGTATGAATTTCAACCCGATACAACTGATTTTCTGAACCCCGATAATTTTTTTTATTTGGGTTGATGAGATCCTTCGCCGAAATACCGTCAGCAGTAGCAGCAGTCAGATAAGCCTTGGAGTCTTGATTTAAAGAACCTCCATCAGGAGATTTCCAGGTTTTAATCCACTCTTCTATTTTGCCTTCAGATAAGTCTTTGGGGGCTGATATTAACTTTACCTGCCAAATTGTTTTGGTGCGAGTAGCAGTATCCAGTCCCTTAAGTGCCGGTTCAAGAATCTTTTGGTCTTCAATTGCAGTAATATGACGTTCCCAAACATCCAAATATGCTAAATAAGAGCCATTATCTAACTTAGGTGGGTTTGGATAATCAGGTTGTACTGTGTAAGTTGTGGGTTCTTCTAATTCGCAAAGAATGCCATTTACATAAATGTGACCGGCTGCAATGGTCAAGTCTTTATCTGTAGCTTCAGCTTTGATACTAATCTTAAATCCGTCACCACTCTTAGCTGCACCACTGTCACCAATCAAATCTTGAGTTAGGGATTGATTAATATGATTTTGAATATCAACTTGTTCGTTCCAATCGGCATCTAATTGCAACCGACCTTGTTGCATTCGCACGCCATTATAATGTTTTTCAGCTTTAAATGTAGACCGGGTAAAATCACCTTTCATAATTTTCTTCTTCCCTTAAGTTTCGTAAAAAATGCCTGCTTCGAGTCCAAAACGTAAATATTCTTTTAAACTGGCACGCAAGTTTGCCTCACGTTGCGGCTGTTTTAGAGAATTAAAAACTCCCATTTCTGAACCATCTTCTGCCCCTGTGCGTATTTCTTTCCCACAGACTTGACTAAGTTGGGCATAACCAGGTTCACCATATTTTTCGGAAGTGAATATCGGTTTGTGACTCGTCAAGATGAGAATTTTTTCATTGATATTTTCAAACCCGTTATTCATTGGTAACCAGTTTTTAGCGTTTTCTGTGGAACACAAAACACTACCAGCAGTTGTACCAGCAAAAAGATTTGGATTATTGGAATTTTGATTATTGTAATTAATCGCTAATGCCGTAATAGCGGTAATGCTTAAACTTGTCGTAACTGATTCCCAACTATTGCCATTATCTTTGGAAAGAAAAATATTGCCCCCAACAGTACCTGCTAAAAGATAATTAATAGTAAAGTCTATTTCAGAGATTAAGTCTTCACTAAATTCTGCATCAATAATTAGGGTCGTATCTGTTAAATCCCGGTCGATGACTTTTCTAGTTTCAACACGATTTTCAATAACAACAGTAATAACGCTGCCTTTTGCGAGTTCTCCTTTGAAGAGTGTATCAATACCTGTGACCTTTGTACCCTCACTCTTTATAGTACCTGTACCAATACCTGTGACCTTAGTACCATCACTCTTAATAGTACTTGTACCACGTTTGGCGTATGTCACCACTGCAGTAATATCTGTATCGGTTAAACCAGCTTTTAACTGTTTCCATTTTTGGAAGTTGTTATGCGAACGGAAAACCCCATCTCCAGTTCCAATAAAAATTTCTCCGTTATTGGGATTAACTGCTAAAGCGGTGATATTCCGATTTGGCAAGTTGCGATTAACTGAATTCCAGCTTAAACCGTTGTTTTTTGACCGAAAAATTCCATTAGATGTCCCTGCAAAAATTTCACCTTCTTTGCTGACAACTAATGCTGTGACATTGCGATTTGTCAAACCGACATTAACGGATTTCCAATTGTTGCCATTATTCTGAGAAATAAATACACCGCTAGCAGTCCCCGCTAAAAGATAGTGGCTTTTAAAAGTTGTCTCCGCAGGTAAATTCGTGCTAAAGGGTACATTGATTTTAATCGCAGTATCATCAATGATTTCTGTGACAGTCCTTGTCTCACCTGCGGCAATGATAATGCTATCTTTTGTTAGTTCTTTGGTAAAGGCTGTAGCATTACCCGTTACTGTAATGTCATCGCTACTAATTGTACCTGGAAGAGATTTTTCATAAGCAATGAAGTCAGTAACATTTGTGGAAACAAGGGGAATAAAATCTGTATTTTTGGAAATATTATTGCTTTGTACCCAGTTCTCACCATTATCTGTAGAACGAAAGATTCCCCCTTCGGTAGTGCCAGCAAACAAGTAGTTAATACTATTTTTTATTTCAGGTTTGGTATAGGTAATGAGTGCGGTGATGTTTAGATTCGTTAAGTTATTGTTGACTGATGTCCATTTATCATTTTCATCGTTTTCATCATTGAGATAACAAAAGACACCATTGCCAGCGCTACCAGCAAACATATGTCCAGTATTGGTATTAATAGCTATTGCAGTGATTTCTTTTGGCAAATTAACTTTAGTCTCTAAGGCTTTATCTGGCTGACAAAAATAGCGATGTGGTGTCTTAGAACCATATTGTAAATAAGAAAACCGCACGCAACCATCTTGTTGACGCAACACAGTTACTTTCTCATTAAAAATACTGTTACTAGCTTCTAAAATGCTGACACTAGTTCTACCGAAAAGCGTTGTTGTGTTTATATTAACGCTACTTCCAGGAGATGCGATCGCTACTTGATTGCCTTTGGAAGAACCCTTATCTATAATACTGTCTGTAATTGTCAGTTTTGGCACGGTATCAGCTAATCTGATAGTTCCGCAGATACTACTGTCAATGATTACATTTAATTTGGTATTGTTTTTTTCAAGAAAATTTATTTCTTCAAGAAATAGAGGTTCACAAATTTCTTCAAACAAATTATTTTCTGAAGGTAATTCCGGACATTGCCATTGACGAGTCACATCTTTTAAGAAAGAAAATACACGAGTGATTTGTTGAAAAGCTAATTGAAACAGCTTGGTCAGATTTTTTTGAGAATTAGAATTATCTAGAGGTATACCCAATTTAATAATTTTCTGAATTAGGCTAAGAAAATACATTACCACCGCAAACAGCGAAAAGGCATTATCCTCCTCTTCTTCTGTTTCGATTTCCCGTTCCGGCTGTTCCACCGTCAGTCCACCTTTATCTGGAACCAAGGTGCAATGAGCAATGTGTAATTTTTTCAGATTTCCTGACAACACAGTTACCTTGCCTTCCACTAGCAGACCGTTCAAGCTAAATTCACCAGGGTCAGTGTTGTTTTTAGCAGTACCTTGTATTGCTAAATTACCTCGCAAGTGGGGACGATGTTCATTAGCCGCAATAATTTGCAACTTTTTGTCTGCGGGAATTTTAACAGTAAAGTTTCCCTTGTAAGTATGGTTATCTTTTAAGTTAATTACTCCCGTCTCCACATCTAAGACAACATCAATTTTGCCTTTGGGAGTAATGTATAAAATCCAATTTTGGGCTTCCTTACTACTAATAGAAAGCGGATAATTGCCCTCTTTTAGTTGAATTAGCTTTGCTTTACTATTTACGGCCTTACCGGAGGTTATTTTTACTTCAGGTTTACTGGAATTAGTTACTGAGACTTCCAAGCCATTGATAACTCCTGGCTGAAAACTAGGGGAAATGTTGGTTTCAAATTCCCGAACTCTTCCTAGGGAGTCGGTGGTTAGGCTTGCGAGCGAAGTAGAGGAGGGAGAGGGAGACGGAAGAATTTGAATTTCCCATCTTGGTTCTTCTGATGCTGCTTGATAGGAAATTGCCAGTATTACAGTTTGACTTCGGTAATTTCCCAGACTCACCCGATAGTTAATTCCCAAATCGATGCGTCTTCCTTGACTATCTACAGCGGTGCCAGATGATACAATCACGTCACTTTCTCCGGGTTTGGCAATCACCTTAAGACCATTGACAATGCCAGCTTGAAATTTAGGACGAAGGTTAGTATCTGACAAAGCGATCGCACTGATTTCACCGTCGGCATTGATACTTAAGCGCTGCAATTGAATATAAATCTGTTCTTGACAATATTCCCAAATTTGTACGTTTTTATTCCACTTTTGCACCGCAGTGTGTAAAGAGGAGGATGGGGGGATGGGGGGATGGGAAGAAAGAGAATTCTGCAAAGTTCTCCTTGTCCCCCCCTCTCCTTGTCTCCCCCTTTCCCCTGCCTCTTCCACGTCCCACTTAATTCGGCTGATAGACGAGGGTGTAATACTTGCAATAGACTCGCTGCGGTCATAGGGACCCCCCCCGATGTCACCGTTGAAACCGTAGGAGTAACTAACTTCGACTGATTCCGGCACTGTTTCGGTGAGAAATGCTAGCCGTCCTTTTTCAGGATCGACTATGACTTGATAAGTCTTGCCATTTTGCTCATTGTTAGCAGGAATTTCCCATTTATTGAGGTTTCTAAATAGTATTTTTTCTGGCAAAATCGGTTTTGGTTGACCATTTAAAAATACTTGCAAAACCGGATTTAAGTTTAAATAATCGCTGTTTAAAGCCTCACGACGCAAGGGTGCTGGTACATTATTTTCGTCAGCTAGACTGGTAATTTCTGTTTCTGTTTGCGGTTGGTTAAATAGAGGAATATCATCACCCAAGGGATTAAATGTATAGCAACGTCCTTGAGTTTTTGGATCTGCACTTTTGATTAAAAATGCGGTTCCCCGTTCAATTGGATAGCTTTTTAGCCGCCAAACAAATATCCCAATATTGGGAATGTTATACTTACCACTTTGGTTGTTAACATTACCAAGCTGCACCGTATATGCCGCAGCTTGTTCAAAAGGTGTTCCCAAACGTTCGGCTTGGCTTGAACGACGCAAGTCTACAAAGCCGTTCGTGGGTCGCAGGTGGTTTAAATTCTGGGTTGTACTGAGAAGTTTAAAGAACTCCACAACACGCGATCGCCAGCCGGTGATATCTACAACGAGTTGTTCTAAAACAGGTGCTGTGCCTTTGCGGGCACGATATGCCAAGGTGTTGGCTATATAAGCACGTCGTTCTTGCCCGTAAGTGCGTGATTTTTCGGCGTATAAATTGACTGCGAGTAAGTCACCGATATAAGGTACCACCCATTCATCGCAAGTTTCTATAAACCAGTTGTCGTATAAGTTGTCTATATCAGATTCAACAATTTGCAGTTCATTTTCGATGACATTCAATAAAGCCCGTAAAGTACTGCCTTGAGATTCATCTCGGATGCGGTAAATTGCCGGTAGTAAGTTATATAAACGTTCTTCATTCATAATTTTTTAGTTAGTGGTTGGTTGCTAGTTGTTGGTTGTTAGTTGTTGGTTGTGGGTTGTTAGTGGATAGTTGTTAGTTGATTAGCTTAAAGGTAAAATTTCTTAAATCATATCTTCCGCTTTGCGTATAAACCACAAATTTATAATTTTATAAGTTCTAAAAATTACGACAAAATTAAACCATTGTTTTTAGTCCATTTTAATGGACTTGTGCTATTAGACAGGGACTTATATTCCCTGGCGGGTAGCGACGTTATAGATTTCACCAGGTAATAGCAGTGATGATTTTGACATTTTTTTTAGAGGTGCAAGATATTAGTTAATTCAAAACTCCTAACTTCTAATTCAAAACTCCTAACTCCTAACTCCTAACTCCTAACTCCTAACTCCTAACTTTTGATTCAAGACTCATCCCGTTGACATTAAGCAATAACAACTCAGCAGGTAAAATTTTATTTTGTTGTTCGTCTAAACGTGCTGTTGATGCTGGTAAAGATTGTTGTAAAGCCTTAGCAAAACCAAAAAGATACAGTGCATCCAAATCTACTGCAACCACACCTTCTATACTTTGAATAGTCGCGATCGCTTCTGAGGTTGTGACGGGTTGACCAAAATCTCGGTTTTCAAAGGCAAATCTCTGTTGCAATGCTGTACGGACTTTCGCTAGTACTGGTTTAGCCTCACTTCGAGGATCTACGAGAATCTTTGCTTCTAAGTTGAATAACAGCAGTTTGTAAGAATCCACCTGTACAATCACTTGCACGGGATCTCTTGCTGCATCAATTGCTTTGACTAAACTGTTGTATAAATTTGAGTCTGTTAACACTGGATCGCCACCAACAGCAGCAACGGTGATATGTACTATTTGGTTTATCCCGTTCAAGATAACTTCGGTTTTGGCTTTACCGATACCAGCAAAAGAACGGGCAAAATCTTCAAAATCTTGTAGCGAAACGATACGATCCAAGGTGCGTACTGTTAAAGGTGCGCTGTCACGCGCTTTAGATAACTGTTCGCGTGCGGCTGCTCCTGTGGCTGGTACGGGATTTGTAACTTCTATAATTCCTAATGGTCGGGTTTTCAGCAAACTCAGGCTGTCTTTTCCCAAGTTTCCTGGTAAGCCGATACCGCTGCGATAACGTCCGACAAGGTTTTCTTGACCGCTTGGCAAACGTGCGCCGCTTTTCCCATCACCAAAGGTAATGGTGGTTGTGCCATCGTCATCAATGCGGGTAATGTATTTTTGGTCAAGGTTGTTTAATCCATATAATGATGCCACTTCTTCCCAGCGCACACCATCCACAACTATTTCTAAAGTGGTGTTGGAACCGCTTGGTGTGGCTGCTGCAACATAAGTAAGCGGCGGTTTTTTGATAGCAAAACGCTGATTTGCTAATGTGCCGTTACCGCTACCTAATACTTCTTCAATTGTCTCGCCATGTGTGGCGCTGGCAACGTTGGCGTAAATAATTGTAGTGGTGGGGTCGTAGCTATTTTTTAATGGTTCTCTAAAAGTTAAAACTGGTAATTGTTGGTCATCCGGTGGAGTTTTGATATAACAAACTTCACTCACCATTTCGTCATCCTTTGTTGCGGGTTGCAATGTGATATCCTTTGGCGAAAGGGTTTCTACAAAGCCTTCCACACCATCTATATCACGCAAATGCCAACGATTATCAATTGGTGGTGACATCACTTGGAGTATGTCCCCGAGTTTCAACTCAACGGTAGAGAAGCCATCAGCAGCAAATAACAGACCAACACCCCCTGCATAAATAGTATTCTCATGGAGAGCGATCGCTTTTACGTCAATATTCTTTAAACCTGTATTTCTCGGTGTCCAATTTCCGCTATTGTTTGCTAACTGGAAAACACCACCGCTAGCTGTACCTGCAAAAATATCACCATTACTAGATACTGCAAGGCTGCGAATATTCATACTCGTCAGATTGTGATTAAATTGTTCCCATGTCTCACCATTATTTGTGGAACATAAAACGCCACTGTCAAACGTACCGACATATAATATTTGTTGATTTTGAGAAAATGCTATAGCAGTAACATTCGTATCTTTTAAAATTTCTTCCCAACTGCTGCCATTATTTGGAAAACGATATAAACTGCTACTAGTTCCAGCAAAAATGTCTCCTGCTTCATTAATCCCGAGTGCCTGAATATCTGGATTGATTAATGCAGTTTGCGTCAAATTATCGCTACCATCAATTATAGAAAAAACACCACCTTCCTCCATCCCCACAAAAATAGTACCGTTCGTTTTATTTACAGCCAGTGCTTGCACATTAGGATTCTTTAAGAAATTACTAGTAATTGCTTGCCATTTCTTTTCTGCTGTTGCGATTTTGACGTTGAAAATACCATCACTCGTCCCCGCATAAACTGTAGAAATCTCTTCTTTTGTAGTAATTACCAAACTTCGGACATCTTTATTTTTTAAACCTTCATTAACGGCTTCCCAATTTTTACCATTATCTGTTGACAGAAAAACGCCACCTTCAGTCCCAGCCAGTAATAACTTACCATCTGTACTGATAACAAGTGTCCTCACAGTGGTATTTGTCAAGCCATTATTGTTTCGTCCCCACTCATTATTCTGTGAACTAAAAACACCACCAATATTATTAAATTTTACTCGGATTCGTTTACCGCTAACAATCGCAGCTTTTTCTGGCAACAACCCAGCCACATATTCACTAAGATAAATCTCATTTTCTCGTATAGTGTCGTTAAATATTTTCTGCTGTTGCAACTCAATAGTGAGATTTTCGCGTGCCAAAGTCAAGGCTTGACTTTCTGCCAAAACAATCGTACTGCGCAGTCCAAAAATATCGGATTTTACTGCATTACCAACTTCAACCCGCGAAACTTTAACATCTAAACCAAAATCCCGACATTGGACGCTGGTAATATTCTCCACTTTACAAGGTTGAGCGTTATTACCATCTTCTGTCATCAACACTATCCAAGTATCGGGCAGAATTTTGGGATAAACATTATTTAAATCAATTTCCTGATTTTGATTATCTTGCTTTGGTTTAATTTGAAAATTGGGCCATTCCTTTTGTTCATCTTCAGCAAAGCCAGTAAACGCAAAACCAGAAAATGCATAATCTATATTAAAAGTAATAGAACCAGAACCTAAATTAAAATTCAAAGGTTCATTAAGTGTCAGTATGTTATCATCAATCTTTGTGACAATTCGGGTTTGATTGCTAAAATTGATAATGTCGCCTACTTTTAACAATTTAGTAAATGTTTGACTTCCCGCAATTGTAGTTTGGTCTGACGAAATTCCTGTAACTGACTTAGTATAAGCAACAATTGAATTTACATTAATATTTGCCAAACCGTTATTAACTTTGTCCCATTTATTGCCATCATTCAGAGATATAAAAGCACCATTTTCAGTGCCAGCAAATATGTAATTTTTCTCTTTATTTAATGCCAAATAATTAACAATTTTATTTTTTATTTCATCCAACTCTTCCCATTTATCGCCATCGTCCTTAGAAAGAAAAATGCCATATTTCGTTCCAGCAAAGATGTAGTATATGCCTTTACTGTCAGTATAGGTAATTAATGAAGTGACTATTTTGGATGCATTTACCTTACTTGGAAATGGTTTGAGCTTCCAAGATTCTCCGTTGTCTAAAGAAACATATACCCCATCATCAGTACCAGCAAAAAGGAAGCATTTATCCGGATTCTTGTTATAAGTAATTAATGAATTTATAGCCTTATTTGATAAATTTTTTCCTGCCCAATTTTTACCTTGGTCTTGAGTGCGATAAATATTATTGTCAGTTCCAGCAAAGATATAATTTGCACTCTTTAAGAAGTTTGTACCGCTTGCTAAAGAATTGGTAAAAGCAGAATCGACCGTAACATTAGCAATAATCTGATGAGAATTGACGGCAGATATGCGTTTTGATGTACTATCATTGGTTACTGTTATAGTCTCCCCTAATTTAATATTTTGGAGATAGTTTTCAATTTGCGATAAATTATTTTGACTAACCCTGCTAATACTAACTGTTGCTGTTGTCTCAGAAGTCCTGCGAATCGTCCCAATACCCGGAAGTCCTGAAAGCTGATATCCTAGATTTTCAAATTCACCCCCAAAAGCAGAATCGACAGTTATGTCTTTAGTAAAACTGTAATTTATAACTTCTTTGATTGATTTTGTCTGGCTATCAGCAATGATAGTATCACCGACTGCCAGCTTTCGAGAGGATTCATTTATATTCAAGGAAACCGTAATACCAGAACCTTCTATAGTACCTGCCAACTTATTGCTAGCATAACTAACTAACGAACGAACAACTGTGTTAGGTAAAGCCGTATTAATAGCTCTTACCTTATTATTAGTATCGGTTTCTACACTTACAGTTCCTAAATGAATGGGAGTCCAACTTTCACCACCATCTTTAGAACTAAATACACCACCAGTCGTCCCAGCCAAAATATAATTGCGCTCATCAATATAGAGAGTTTGAATATTTAGACTCGATAAGCCAGTATTAATAGATATCCAACTATAACCATCATCTGTAGAACGAAAAATTCCAGCCCCTGCTGTACCAACAAATATATAATCATTGCTTGAATTTCGAGCAAAGCAACGAATATCTGTTATCGGTAAACCTGTGTTGCTGCTTGTCCAACTTTTCCCATTATTCGCAGTCCGATAAATTCCACCTTTAATTGTCCCTTTGTAATCCCGCTTAACCTCATTCGGCATATCTTGCCATTTGGGAGCATTGTATCCAAACAACGCACCCCGTTGACGAAAAGCGAAAATTTTCGGGTTGCGGAGTATTTGAGATATTTTTGTTGGTAACTGAATATCCCAAGTAATTTTGGTATAACCCGCTTGGGTAATTGTCTCCACTGTCGCCAAAGTTAAGAGATACCAAACATCTTTTTCGGGTACGTCATCAATTAATAAAATGCGATCGCCTGCTTGTAATTGAGTATTTATACCTTGTAAATATAGTTTATCGGTACTGTTATTAATCTCCTGCGGTTTCGTTGGTCGCGGTTTTAACTGATTCCACTCGACACGGGCAACGATTTCTCCACTCGTTTCAAAGGTTTGGGGCAATTCATCTTCCCCAGGAATACTTACTACTTGCGTACCTTTTGGTACTACAGCAAAACCCGGACTGCCGGGAGCATCATCCACAGTGAATGCGAGGAAAGTACTAGCAGCGACACCGGGATTGAGTTCGTAACCTATAGCTCGTGCGAGTTCCAAAATAGAACGCTGTTCCGTCGCAGTCTTGATAAAACCTTCATTAGCAATTCGTTCTTGATAGAAAGTTAAGACATCAGCGACAACAGCCCAAGCATCAATCAGAGCGATCGCGGGATCGTCCAAAGCACGAGTGGTAAGCCTAGAAAGGGGATAAACTCTTGCCGGGTCGTCAGGATTTTTGAGTTGACTGGGTAGACGAGTCAGCATCCTGCTCAGAAAACTAGCCCAGTCACCAATACGATAAGCCAGTGCTGGTAAACCCGGACGATTGTTGATTTTTGGTTCGTCGTTCATAGGGGGATGGGGGGATGGGGGGGACAAGAAAACTAATAACTCTTAACTCCTAACTCCTAACTCCTAACTTTTTATACTCCTCCTTTCATTTCAAGGAAAATTTTGCCGTTGCGGGGTGCGTTGGGGTCGTTATCTAAAACGGCAATTTCTAAACGTTCAAAACTAATTTGACCTGTTTGCAATTCGTTGCAAGGAGGCTGTCCCAAACGCTGAAAACGCTTGACTTCTACTGCTGTTACTCCAGTAACTTGCATCGCACTGGCGATTATTTGACTTAAATAGACGGGTTGACCAAAGGTGAAGTTATCTGGATGAAAGAAACCCAATTTGCCATCAATTAAAACTTTGTTACCAAGAATTGTTAGTAATTCCTCTTTGATATCGCTGCGGAAATAATCAGTCGCTACATTAACAGTCAACGCTATATCTAAAGGTATGAAAATCGGCGCTTCAATTTTCATATCAACTCCTGCTAACCGAAAGCGTTCTAAAAAAGTGCTTAATTTTTCTTTGAATTCATCATCAACTGGTAAACCGCCTTCCCTGTCTACAGTAATAAATATCGTGTACCAACTACCTGTCCAACGTCTAGTAGCTACAGCTTTGCGAACTCCTGGAAACAGTTGCGCGATCGCGGCATAATCACTTTCAGTTACAGCCCGCTTTTGAGTGCGAAAAGCTTGGGGTGCATAGAGTTGCACTTGTTCTATTGGTTCGGGATCTACACCACCTTTTGCTGGTAAAGGATTGCGTACCTTAATAATCAAGTTTTGTAAATCTGGTTGAATAGTCGCGATCGCTTCTGCCCCAACATTACCCAAACTACCGCTACCTATGCGATACGTGGCTTTAAACTGAGTTCCAGCTTCTGGTCTTTTACCCAACACACTATCCCCAAACCGCAGATAAGCACGTCCGTCGTCTTCTGTCTCAACTACAAACTCACGTGCAAAGCGATCGCTGTTGAGTAAATCTCGCTGCGGATACCAATAAGCACCCGAATCATCTTGCTGCTGCAACCATATTTGCGGTTGAACATTTCCCATGTCCCAACTAAACGCTTGACTGGCTGGGGAAGTGGGGTCAAAAGTATATTGACGACCTTGTGGCAAAGGAGCAAGGCGTTTTTTGTACAATTCGCCAACATTTAGACGCACATATCCTTGTTGAGTCAATGGGCCTTGTTGCAACCTAGGTCGATAGCGATCCTGAAGGGGTACTTCCGAAAGTAGTTCTTCCACAGTGCAACCACAATCTACCAAAACCACATTACCCCGCGCTACACTCACATTAGCTTTCAGTTTGTCATCTACAATCGTGCAAATCCACAAAGTAAAAGGTAAAGCATCCTCCTGCGCCCATTGAATTTCCACCACATCCTGTTTCAATAACGGGTCTTCATAACCCCGTACATCCGTTAAACGCACAGCATGGCGATGTCTGGGATTTGCATCAGATGGATTACCCGTGTTTGGTCCTTTGACTTCTTCAAAAATCAGCACATCACCAACTTTCAGAGAACCCCGCACCGTACTATTACGGTCTTCCAATGTTGCCTGTGTTGCACCTTGAGGTAAGCAGTAAGCTAACAAATCCTCATCATTGCCCCAAGTATAAAACCTAATTGCGTTATGAGCCTTGTATAAAGTGATATCGTGCATCGCTTCAAACACCTGCACGCCCCGTTGTAACAAAGTTTCCCCCTCCTGTAGAGGTCGCCCATCAGCAAGCGTGAAAAACCGAGTTCCCCGGCGATTTTCAGAAGCGCCAAGAAGCTTTTTTGTGTCACCTTTGTCGTTAACTTGTAGCGTTACCCAAGTGCGAGCATTACAACCATCATGCATTGGATAATCCAGCAAGCGAGCATGACGGCGAATTGATACACGCTGGCGTGCCGTACCCAGATAAGCTTCAGTAGCGACAGCATCTTGGTAATAACTCAAGCGATCGCCTGCATCAGCCAACAACTCCACCAACATCACGCCGATATCGGAAGGGTTGCGCGATCGCCAATCTGGCATAGTAATAGTTAGGCGATCGAGCATCAACTGGCGGAAACTAGCGTAATCCTTTGCTAGATAGTCAATAACTGGTGGGGTTGGGGGCTTTTCTTCTGGGAGATCCGAGTCAGATTTGCAATCAAATTCACTTCCTTCATCGACTTGGAAAGAAAACTCAATGAGTGAAAGTTGTGGATCGAAACCATCGGGAGGTTGAGAGCGAACCTCTGAATTTACCAGACGGAAAATGTAAGTAGATGCACCAAAAATACCTGCCCTGCCAATGTCGCCTGTATCACTCACTTTGACCGTAAGGATATTGCCAAAAGAAGTAACAGACTCCACAAACAAACTTTGGAGTAACGCCCCGCCTTGGATTACGACATTTTCCTTACTTAAAAAGTTTTTTGGCTGTGGCAAAACAGCATCATCCTCACCCGGCAAATTGTGTATAAAATGCACGCTGAGAATTGTCTGGTTTTTTGAAACCTCCAGAAAATCAATCCCGTTAACAACAGGTTTGCCATCAGCCCCTTTTGTATTGCGGACTTTTTCCCGTCGTTGCTCGCTTCCTATTTGACTGCTAATTTTGCGATACTGAGTAGCCATATTTTTCAAGTTATGAGTTAGGAGTTAAGTTAGGAGTTAGGAGTTAGGAGTTAGGAGTTAGGATTTGAGTTATGAAAAAGCTCCTAATAACATTTCTGTATGAAAATGCAATTAATAGACCACGAATAGCCCACGCAGGTGGGCTTTGTTTGTATAGACCCACCCTTCTAGGGTGAGGGGGCATAAAGAAAACTTCATACAAAATCGGTATAACTCCTAACTAATAACTCCTAACTCCTAACTCCTCACTCCTAACTACCTTGAAAAAACTCCTATTTGGCGTTGTTGAGTGCGTCGAACCACATATTGAATTGTGACTTCCAAAGTTGCTTCTTCAGTGGCAATCTGCACCACCTCCACTTGAATAACATCACCCAACCATTGCTCTAACGCACCTTTGACAATAAACTCCGTAGCGGCAGAGAGTTCAAAACTATTGGGAGAGAAAACCAACTGTTGTAAATTGCTGCCAAAATCTGGACGATTAACTCGTTCACCAGGAAGGGTAAACAAAACTTGCTCAATCATCTGTTGAATATGCTGGTTGTCAGTGGCATCAGCAATTCTTCCGCGTCCATCAATACCAAAGGGATAAGCAATCTCCATAGTCACATTCCTTTCACCCGAGGCTGGGCAAGAACAACAGTTAATGGCGTACCAGTGGGAGCGCAAATTGCCTGACTATCCTGCAACAGCACCGGCATCCCCATCACCTTGACTCGCAAAGCAGCCAACACCCACACGCCAGTAATACACGGTCCGACATTCACTGGGGGAGGTGGATTTGCACAACCAGCGATGACATAGGGTGGTGGTTGAGTAACCACAGGTAAACCCATCACCCGCACCCGAGGATTGGGAACAGTCGGTTTTGCTTGCCCACCATGAGCGCAAATTACCGTACTACCAACATTGAGTAAAAAACCAGGCATTATATTACCTCCAAAGCACCATTATTGACATTGACACTAACAGGTGAAAGTTTGACATTTGCGGCAGTATTGCTTAATTCAATCGATGCAGGCGTAATTTTCACAGTTGCAGGAGTAGCGCCGAGTTCAATACCAGAAGCGCTTAACTTGGCGTTTGACGGAGAGTTATTTAACTCAATCCCCGATGCTGTACTTAACTTCATAGTTGCCGGGGAACAGGTTAATTCAATACTGTTCTGCGTCAGTTTGGCTTCAATTGCACCTTCTTTAATCAGGATATCATCTTGCTTGATTGTGACAGTAGAAGACTCGCGATTTTTGAGTTCAATTACATCTTCTTTTATTTTTACAGTTGTTTGATTATTATTATTAATTTCAATACCATCGGCATTAAAAAGCATTTTGAGAGGTCTTTTAACCACAGGGTCTTTAACTTCAATTGTCAAACCTTTGTTATCACCCAAATTGCTGAAAGTAAAGGTAATTCCTTTAACTCTAAAAACCTGAACTTTTTCCGGTTCTTCTACTTTTGCATTTTGAGGCAATTCATTTTCGCCCCAAAAACAACCGCTCCAAATAGGATAATCGGGATCGCCTTCCTCAAATTCTACCCAGACATTTGCGGCTACGGGTGGGATAGCAAAAAAGCCAATATCGACACCAGCATAAGGCGTGCAGGGCATAGCCCAACTCTGGCGTTCTGCTCCAAAGATAGCAGGAACCTCAACTTGAATTCGACCTAAATGTAGAGGGTCTTTATTGCTAGTTACTTTACCGCGATATTTACCAAAAAATGGTGACATAACTGTTGAGAGGGGGACAAGGAGGGCAGGGTGACAAGGAAATTAATTACCTACTAACTATTAACCACTAAGGAATGTGGATTAAATAAGACCCGGATTTGCCCTCACCCTATCCCTTTCCCTTGGGGAGAGGGATAGGGTGAGGACTCCCTTCTCCCTTGGGGAGAAGGGTTGGGGATGAGGGCGAATTTTCGACATTAATAAATCCTTATTCTTAACCACTAACTAACTAACTAAACATCTAAAAATTGCTTTGTTGTACCTAATCCTTCGCGGGTGATGATGAAGCTTTGCTTGTATTCTCCTAGACGAAGTTTATGTGTTACCGATTTGACGTAATAAAGTCCGTCGTAGTTATGGCCGACGCCGCGCAAACCGACTACACCACGCAGTTCTAATAAATTGCCGTATCGGATTGTATCAACTTCACCAGTAGCTTCTATCACTTTGTCTACAGAACTATTCAGGATTGACTTAGCGCGAGTCATAGCTTGCAATGCTTCTTTACCAGTTTGGCGATATTGGGTTTTACGCAGAAGGCTTTTGTTGTTTAACGCTGGATTTTGGGATAAATCTTCGCGATCGCTATCTTTAGCCTGTACTGATTTAATCTTGTTGGTTTTGCGGTCTTGAACTTGACCAGCTACGGTGCTGGGAGACAGAGCATTGTTCTGGAAGTTGATAGAATTTACATTGCTGTATGTCCCCATGTTGACAGTTAGCGCCTTTTGTGAAGTTCCAATTCGGATGGGTGGTCCCCAATAAGCGGTGTTAGTTCCCGCAACTGGCCCCGGTGAAACATAGAAGACGTATTTATAACGTTCTGCTAGTTTTTCGATATATTTTAGGTCAGTAGCTGTTTGTGATGGAATGCGTTGAGTTACGGTTGGGCGATCGACTATTGGCGGTTTCTTAACTTTAGGTATTAAACCGTACTTGGCATAACTACCGACGATTTTAGTAACGATAATTCTCTCATCTTGAGCGGGATGTTCGACGGATTTTTCCTCCAAATCCATCATGATGCTGACATCCTCACCAGTGATGCTAAAGGTCGAAGCCCCAAGTTCCATGCTGGGTAAAAATTGCTGGTGAGTAATAATACCATCCATCAACACCTTAGCTGAGGCTTGCAGAATGACAATCAGAATTACTCGATTCCCAGGTTTGAGCAGGGGGCTATTGATTAATTGATAGTCCTTGAGGTCATTGCGACCGGCTCGACCTACCGTAAAAGTAATCTGAAAGCCGGATCTCCCTTCATCACTGTGAGTGACTTCTACATCCCGTAAAGCTTCAGTAAACAGCGTTGGAACGGGTACGGGAATATTTGGACCAATCAATAAAGTTAGGTTAATGCCAATTGGCATCGCAACCTCCTCAAACTATGTTGGATTTTGCGGAAAGTGTTGCTTAGTCGGTTTCCTACTAGCGGCAAATGCATCCTCGACGGATTTTGGGCTTTCAGGAATCGAGGCACACACTTAGCCGTGAACTAAAGTTCATAGCTTTTAGCTTAAACCCGTTAAAACGGGTTAAAACCGTAGTTACAATTCATGTGGCTTGCCGGAGCGTAGGGTATTGTAACTACAGGATGCATTCTGGATGAGCAATCAAACTTGGGGTACCGGGACGCGAATTCTCTGACCTGGTTCGGCGGTTAGAGTATCTGGGTTCATGGCATTGTTAGCATCACATACCTGCCAAAACTGATCTGGAACGCCGAGGGTGCGAGCTGCGATCAAATCTAAGCGATCGCCATCATTAATAATCACTTCTACTAAAACTGGCATATCCTTACCTTGAGGCAAGAAGCGACGCCGTTTATAAGCAATCTTGCGCCCATCAGTCGTTGTCAATTGTGCTGTCTCTAAGTTGTAATAACGGCTTGTGTGTTCAAACATAAATCGCTAACTCTTAACTTTGCTCCTGCTAACTCCTAACTCCCAACTCCCAACTCCTAACTCCCAATTTTTAAATGATGTTAACTCCAGTAACTGCAGCGGGGTTGATAATGCCACCTACGACTCCCATTAGTTCTTTTTGGATTTGGTTTGCTAAGAATAATCGCGAACCAAGCTTATTCCAGGGCAAATCATTATAACTAAGGACGCGCAGACTAAGAGAAACCTTAGCGCGAATCGGGTTGAGACTCGTGTCATAAGCTTCTTCTGTAATGCTGAAATCAGTAAGACGCACTGGTAGCACCCGTTTCGCACCCCAGACCAATAGAGTCATCGGTGCTTCCATCGGAATAATTTCCACCGTTCCCAATTTTGCCAATGCCATATTTGCTATAACTTGGGTGCTTTTGGGGTAAAGCAACGTCTCCAATGCTGACAGTTGCGGGTAAATACCAAAACCAATAGCGATCGCATTTGCCTTTTCTAATTGGTCGGTAGCGTCAATTTCTACATCTAACTTAATCGTTTCCACTGGTGCCCCTGCAAGACGCAAAGCTTCAGTTTTCGCGCCGCTTTCATTGCCTACTGTTTGCGCTTGCAAAGTGCGCGTCATCGTTTCAGGATTGTACTGAAAAGCGATCGTGCTGACTATCAATGGAGAAGAAGTGTCAATAGCAACAATCGCACCTTTGGGCAATCGAGGAGAGCCAGGGAAGGTTGTCATAGTGGTTTTTAATTCCTCCCGTGAGTTACTGGATTTTGTCGCGATACCTATCTACCATCAGGCAGGTAGTGTCGTCTGCTACTTTAATCGTTTGATGTCCGGTAATAATTATTGCTTGTGAACGCGGTTTTTTGACCTTTGGAATAAATTACCTCTTTGGAGGCATTTAAGCACGATTTGTAAACATTTTGACTAGATATTTAACGATAGTTCATCACTTTTGGAGTTGAAAAGTGCCTAACGTGTGTCATATTTTGTGCTATTACAGAGGAAAGTAATATCCGAGAGAAAAAACTCTGTGTTGGCAAACTGATAAAAATTGCTGCTCAACTTTATTTTTTGATACTAGTATTCCCATTGCTAAGTAAAATTATTTTCAAACTCTTAAAAGATACTGTTGACACCTTCAGCACTCACAAAAAGGATAGACGCAGAACTCCCTTAAATTCACTTAGAACTCAAACCTCAACACTTTGTAACAAAAATGAACCCAAATCCCATCCAATACCAAGCAATTGAATTGTGGCAAACTCTCTCTGATAAAGACACAACGCTGACTTTTAAGCAAGCAGCGATCGCCCTTTGGAAGGTGCTGAAACAAGCGGGTAGACTAGTATTTTTAGTCGGGCTATTTTTCCTTGTCGTCGTTGTCTGGTTTTGGACTGTGGCTTACCGTACAGGAAGTGATTTTCGCTACTGGTTGGAAACCGCAATGGTATCGCCAGAGGAATTAGTATCCAAAACACTGGAGTTGCTACTTAAGCCTGTTAAGTGGCTGTCAAAATGGTCTGAATTGAAACTTCAGGAATTTCTGGGTATTAAACAATCAACAGCAATTGCACCTAGTTCTCCAGCAAAGTTGATTGCAGGAAAAACAGATAAAAGTGTTGCAATCGATGCCAAGGACATCGTGGAAATATCTCCATCGACAAAGAAGTGAAAGGCGATCGCTTTGTCTGTACGCTTCTTTGCCCGCAGGCATCGCACTCAATCATCCTTGTCACCGAGGAGTTGCCGTAAATCTTGCAATCGCTCTTGGGCTGCACGAAGCACTCGATGAATCTGCACAATGTCCTGGCTATCTTGTTCGTTGAATTCACGAACCGTAAACAAAATTTTGGGGTTAGTAAATTGACTTATGACATGACATATAATTCTCCAAACCCTTGCCGCGTATAAATTGTAATCTTTTTATTTCCTAAAAGCCGAAAATTTCAATTAGTCCGCGAACCGACACAGGTGAAGTTTAAATAGGGAACCGGGAGAATATCTCGTTCGCTACCGAGACAACATCCAGGTACAGAAACTTAAAAGCCGTCGCGGTCCGATTCGCTCAAAAATTGCGGCAGAAACTAACCTATTGCTTAACAGTACAAAATTACGGTTACGTTAAGTAGTTCGGCGTTATAGACCTTTACAGGGCACATTTGATACACTGGTTATGTTGAACAAACATTAAGAAACCGCTTTTTGTATGGAATTTGCAATACTTTGAGCGGTTTTTGTATTTTATGAGATTATGTTGATCTGTTCTAAAATTTGCCCGTTGTAAAGGCAATATCGATTTTACTCTATGTACGCGCATTAGAAACTTAATAGTTGTGCTTCAGTGTTTGTACTTGAGTAATTATATAAAAATGGTAATGAAATACACCAATAGCTGAGGACTGAAAAATATAAAAAAGTTTCAATAAGAAGTATTTGTAGGCTAGTGCAACTAATTGGTATATTTTCTGACTGTGCTGTATCAGTCCAATTATCTAACCAGTCTCCATCAACATCTTTAACAAATTGGCGAATACCATCAACTCCCATAGCTCTCCTGGAGCGTTTCAACTCTCTTGACCTTTGAAGCGCAACTCTTGCTCTGGTTATTTTTTGTTCTTGAGGTTGAATCGACATCATAAACCTATCTGTCTATCTTAATTACAGGATAACAGTTATCTTCAATATGGTCACTATATTGAAGTACATTTTGGCTAATATTTAATTCTACTTGATTTAGAGTTGGATTAAAGTTTATAAAAACACCCCGTTTAATTCCCCAGTATTTTAAGGTTGATAACCATTCGGCTTGCTTTGTTTGATTAAGACTGTCCCGAACACTGGTAAGTTGGACACATAACGGTAACTCTTTCATTCCAGATGCGATTAAGTCTGTTGCCATTGATAAATCCGCTATGTACGGATTAAAGGTGTCTCCACCAAAATTTTCTATTTCTTGGCAGATTTTTTCAATTAGAGACGCATCGCTTTTTTCAAACTCACCCGCCATTAACTTTTGTTTCCAAATATAAATTTTTGGGTCTGTTTCATTAATCCAAGCCGGAAATAAATATTTATACCAATATTTTTCTGTTGGTGATAATTGGGCAAATTCGGATTCTCTATCTTCATCAGGCAGCAACTGGACTTCAAACCAGAAAGTAGCATCTGTAATCAATTCTTCAAGAAGTTGTAAAATATGTGGTTTACTCATAAGAAGACCGGATTTTTTGCGAGCTATCCAACGGTTCATCTCGCTTAACCTTTGTGATAGCTTTGGGAAAACAGGCAGAGTTTCTTCAATCAGTTTAATTAATTCAACCCTAATTTCGTCTGGTGATTTTTGCACGCTACCAGTGTTAAAACAATAATTAATTTTAACATTCCCGAAATAAAAAGCCTTTTTTAATGCATGGTTTTAATTCTATTTTTTGGTAAAAATGACTAACTGGAATTCTAACAACACCCGCGAGATTAGCACCAAGACCGATACATGTTGTAGCCATCCCAATAATACCAATTGTGAGCGTGCATTTAGTGATGATACCGAGTTTATTTTTCATGCTGACCCTGTTTTATTACTCCTCAAACTGAATCGGTTTACCGTTGAAATGTCCGTAAATAGTTTCTGCCCTAAACCAGGCGGGTAATGTCTTTTCAATATCTTCTAAATTATTACCTTGGTCGTCTTTTAACCCAGTTTTGACAACAATTCTGGGTAAAGGCTTTTTGTTGTCTAGGGTAAATTTTTGTAAGTAAAAAGCACCCTTTTTCATGGATGCTGTACCATCCCCAAAAGCTGCATCTCTCACGCTTACGGATGGCTTGCTTTAAATTTCTGTATTGGTGATAAATTGAGAAACGAAAGTTCTAACTAATGTCAACAACCCCTGCCTAAAGGCGAGGGGCTTCGGGCTTCGGCTTGAAGTCTCTAATTTTTAGGATTAGTTGACCAGACTCAGCGCCCGCTACGTTATTGGCAAGAGTTTAAGACCTACCAAGAGATGCGTGCTAGTCTCTTGCTCTAGAACTCGGCAATTAAACAGGTGTATAAGGTTAAGCCAGTGTTGCCGAGATAGTACCGACCAATAACTTTGTCAAAGCTGCTTGTGTGGGCGATGTTGATAGTTTGAAACCGCTAAGGACTTGTTTGAGAGCGAATTTCTTGCAGGATATCTGAGATTTCTTCTTCTGATTGAATATGCCGTGCAAGGACTTGAGCCGTTGCCTCTAGTATCCGATTAGAAAATAATTTGGCTAAATCTTGCCGGAGTCCTTGTCCAATATAAAATCGGAGTAAGGCTTCAAGGGACATATCTCGACTAGCGGCTACTTTTTTGAGGGATTCTAAGGTGTCGCTGGGAATTTCCAGAGAAACTGTCTGTTTTGGGCGAGGATGAAGTTGCAATGTTAATTCTTCTTCAGGCTTGTTCATAGAGTTTCCTTTGGGTTCGAGTCGCAGGACGAGCAGAAATTATGCGAGTTCGCTGACTTCGTTCTACATAAACGACTAACAAGAGACGTTGTTCTAGAGAGTAACCGAGAATGAAATCGCGTTCCTCGTTATTTGCGATCTTGTTCAAAGTCGCATCACCCATTTGGTAAAAGGGATCGAAAAAAGCTTCTGCTGCTTCTTCAAAGGTAATACCATGTTTTTCCAGGTTACTCAGGGCTTTATTGCTATCCCACTCAAATTCAACGCCTTGTAGCTGATAGACAATATTCATGGGTTTATTCTATCGTCAAGGGCGATGCCCTTGGCAACGGCTTAAGCCGTATCGCCGGATTAATCAAACCTACGGGCGATCGCTAAAATTTTAGACTCGGTAAAGAAGTGAAGTAGAAAGCGATCGCACTTCACATTAGGGTAGAATTTTTTTTTACATAAGAATAGGCAAGTATTTTTTCATCTACACTTACCAAAGGAACATCATACATTCTTGCTGTTGAAACGATAATTCTATCGGCTGGATCTTTATGAAAATTCCCTGGAAGTGAATAGGAATCAATGGCAATTTGGGGAGTGATTGACAGAAGAAGTACCCCCTCTTGTGCCAAAGCAATATTAAACCATTCTTGAACCGGACAGGGAAGAATTAACTTATTTTGAGTAAAAAGTCTAGTAATCTCTATCAAACTTATGGAGCAAACACCTAAGCCATGAGGTCTTTCCTTGTTGATTGCCTCATGGTGGGGAGTAGTCAACCTTGAATCATTGTGATTCCACCAAACCCAAATATGAGTATCAAGAACAATCACAAATCATTCACCCCAAAATCCTGATTCATTTCCCAATCATCAGGAGAAATAACGGGTTCATTAGGATCTGCCAAATAAGCATAGGGTTGCATTTCCCGAAGAGGATTGACGGCAAATTGGCCTTGACTTTCCGAAGAATAGCTTATTTCCCCAAACTTTTCTTGGATACTTTCCCTCAAGATAGAAGAAGCTAGTTCTTCAACAGACATTTGTTTTAAAGCAGCAGCTTTAATTAGAGATTCCTGAGTTTCTTGACTGATGTAAATATTAGTACCAATCATGGTTAAATCTTTCTACTTTTTTAGATGATACCAAAGATCATCCTCGCACTAAATCAACAAGCGATCGCCCAAACGGAAAATTTTACAGTTAATGGCGATCGTACTTTGAGCGATTTTGACGGATGGGGCGATCGCCCAAATTTTAGACTATGTAATAGCTGCATCGGTAAAGAAGTGAAATATTAGGGGATTGCACTTTTGCCGATGAGGGGATTTCAGGCAATTCTTTTGTTAATTAGCTGTCCATCTTCAACCAACCAAAAATCTGATCCACCGTTAACTCTAAGTCAATTTCCTCTAGCAGTAATGGGCGATCGCTTCCTTGTAACAATTCTGGTTGTTGACTTGGACGGAAAACCAAAATAGACCGATCTGCTGGATCGATTAACCAACCTAGTTGGCAACCATGCTGCAGACAGTAGAGAATGTTGCCAATTACTCGGTTTGAACTCTGTTCTGGGGAGAGGATTTCGATAGTCCAATCTGGGGAGAGCAAAAAATCGTTAGGAGCTTCCCCATCGGCATCAAATGGAATTCGCGACCATTTGAAGACGGCTATATCGGGCACAATGGAGCGAATACCAAAGCTACAGCGCAATTTTGGGAATGCATAAGCAATTTTATGGCTTTCTGCACTCTCGTTGATACTATTGCAAAGCCTTAGCTGCAATCGACTATGCTTTCCTTTCGGCATTGGCTTGGGGATAATCTCACCGTTGATATATTCGCTGGCGGGTTTGGTTTCTGGGAGCTTCAGAAATTTCTCTAGGGTGAGGGGTTGGGTAGTTGTGGCATTCATGGCTCCTAAACCCTGGTTAATTTATGTTTTTAGTCTAGCAAAATCGGCGCTACTAAAGGCTGATTTGAAGCGCGATGCCCTTGGCAACGGCTTAAGCCGTATCGCCGGATTAATCAAACCTACGGGCGATCGCACTAAGTCCCGATCCCACTTCGGGTATTGCGAGCTATTGCTTCTTGTAAAAATTTTAGTCCTAACGCTCGCCAACTTGTTGATCCATTGTAGTAGCCTGGTAATGTTCGGAACTCAAGAATCATCCCGCCACGTGTATTAGCTCCACCACCCACTGTGGGATTTCCTGTTACTAAATCGTTTACCGGGACATTGGGAAGACCTTGTACTGAGGGGTTACCCGTACGTTGTGGTCCTACACCAGTTGCTTCCTGAATGGGTTTTCCTGTTAGCGGGACATCATTCAATCCCGAAGTGAGATCGGACAGGACATCTGCATTGATATGATTAGGATTGGCTGCAAATGCATCCACTGCATTCAAGGGCTGTCCCACATTACCAACCCGACCCGTCATTTGGAATATTTGATCCATAATTGTATTCCTGTTGAGAGTAAAATACGTGCTTTCACCAGGTGTCATTCCATACAGAGCAACCACATCATTGGGACTCTTCAATAAAATCGGCGCAATGTTTTTTGCTGTTCCGCCTAAAACCCCCAAACCTATCGTTCCACGTTTCAAGTACAAAGCTAGGTGGGTGATCCATCCTCTTAGTCCCCTCAAATTTCCAGCTTGTTGACGTTGGAGTGGCGTCATGCCAGCGTAGATGTTTTGTATTATGGTACGACCGATATTGACAGCCTGTCTGATATCGGTTTTAATCTGCCTGTACAATGCTTGCTCGTTTGCTGGTGCATTATTGGCTTTGGCATAGTCGGAATTTACGTACCATTTTATAAGGCTGTGGTATTCACGCAAGTCGATACCTATATTGACCTGGACGCTACCTTGAAAATTATGATTGGGCTGCCTCATAGCTGGAAACCCCAATACTGCATAGTTCATCGGTCCTACACTCACATTGCCAAAGGCACTGTTCCATCTGCTGGTTAGATTATTAGTCTGAGCGTTGATCTGGTTTATGAACTGGTCAATATTATCCATCGTGTTGTTGAATGCGGTTATATCTACCGCAGGCGGGTCCATCACGATTTCCATTATCGAGTCTCTACCTCCCTCAGGCAGCGGCCAACCGGAGTTATAAGGGTTTGGAGTCATAACTCGATCATCGTGATCCGCATCAACGCGGAATCCTCCATTAGCTCCTCGTATTGTGCCATAAGCAATACGACCATTTTGATCCCTTATATTTTTTGCGGCTAATTTGTGCTGCATCTTTGTAGCATTATTCCCTGCAGCCTGTTCTGCCACCACCTCATTGCGAATTTGAGCGATCTGTCCTCCTGTTAATTGGTCGATGGGGACGGGTATTTCTATTTCCATACCGATCGCTCTTTGTATAGTTTCCGATTGTTGTTGGGTTGTAATAAGCTTATTTTCCTGTGGTTGTTGGTCTAGATTTGTTGCCGACTTCTGCTCTGTCTTTCGCTGGACTGCACTAGTACTCTGCTGCACTACATGGGTTAATTCATGGGCAATTAACTCTTTACCCCCCTGACTCCCAGGGTTATACTCTCCCCGCCGAAAGAAAATATTTTCCCCTGTAGTAAAGGCTTTTGCTTGAATTGATTGATTTAACTGGTCAGATTGGGCATCAGTATGAACCTTCACTCTACTAAAATCAGCCCCAAATGCCTGTTCCATCGGTTTCCTGATATTGCTTGCAAGGGGCTGTCCGCTACCTTTTGCGCTTTGAATTGACGTTTCCACCTCCGGTGTCGCAGCCATTGCATACCCCGCAGCCTGACGCTGTACCATTGGTTTCATCTGCAGTTTTTCGTCATCTTCAGGCTTTTCCTCACGCTCGATAGCCTCACCCCCAGGTGCATTCATCTGATTCACCACTTGACGCGCTACTCTATCCGCCTCCTGTTCATATTTATCCCCCACCGCACCAATTTTCAATTTAGGCTGAATTATTGACGCTGCTGCGGTATTAACGGGCACCGCACTAAAATCGTGTTGGAAGTGCGATTCCCTGAATGTTTGAGTTTCTTCAATTGGTTGCACTGTTCTCTCAGAGATAGTACGTACGGCAGTCCGCTGAAGGATACCACTCACTGTAGGTGATGTTGATTTAGGATTTGGAATTTGAGATTTTGAATCGCGGGTCATTGGCTCAGTCCTCCATATATAGATTGGGCAATTTGTTCTCCCATAAGGCTTGGGTTGGAGTTATTAGTAATGTTCAAGTTTGCAGGCATTTTGGGAATTGTGCCGCTATTTTGCAAACTGGGTGGTAATCCGTTTTCAGTACACAGCCGAGAAAGTTCTGTTTCTACGGCAGCTTGCAATTGGCGACGTTGACGAGGAGAAAGTTCAATTCCCTCTAAAATAAGTTTTTCAATTTGTAAATTAATGTTCATAAAAAGTTAATTGTTGGTTGTTAGTTGTTAGTTGGTAGTTTATAAGCGAAAATCTGCTTCGTTAATCGGTCTATCTAGTTTACGACACTCTGTTCGTGCGGCTGCTAATAACAACGACATATTAATCGCTGTACCGACTTTAGCAGCCAGAAAGGCGGCATTCAAAGCTATGTTGTGAATACTACCTCCTGTAAAATTAAATTGGCTCAAGCGGTGAAAGTCTAATTCTTCGGTTGGTGTCTGTGGTGGAAAGACTTTCTGCCACATTGTTTTACGTTCTTTTGCAGTCGGAAAGGGAAAATTAATAATAAAGCGCAAGCGTCGCATAAATGCTGCATCTAGCGAACTTTTAAAATTGGTGGCGAGAATGGCTAAACCGCGATAAGCTTCCATTCTCTGCAATAAATAGTTAATTTCAATATTGGCATAGCGGTCGTGACTGTCTTTGACTTCGCTACGTTTACCAAACAAGGCATCAGCTTCGTCAAAAAACAAAATGGTGCCTCCATCTTCTGCTGCATCAAATAAACGTCGCAAATTTTTCTCTGTCTCACCTATATATTTACTAACTACAGATGAAAGGTCAATCCGATAAAGATTCAAACGCAAATCGTTGGCTATTACTTCCGCTGCCATTGTTTTACCTGTACCGCTTTCACCTGCAAACAAAGCGCTGATTCCCATCCCCCGATTCATTCGTTGCCCAAATCCCCATTCTTGATAAACAATACTGCGCGATCGCACTTGATCGGCAATTTGATGTAACAAGTTTAATTCTTCTGCCGGCAACACAATATCATCCCAGGTGGCTTTGGTGTCGAGACGTTGCGCTAAATTGTCCAAACGTGGACGGGTGCTGGCTAGACAGGCATCCCATAGGAGGAGGGGGGGAGGGGGAGAATTTTGCTCAATAATTCTTCCTTGTCCCCCTGTCTCCATTTCCTGGATAATTTGCTCGATTGTTACCAAGTTCAGGTTAAATTGACCTGCTAACAATTGGAGATTGCCATTTGCTTCTATACCTAAACCTTGTATCCAAGCGGTTTGCTGTTCGGATGGGGTGGGTTTGGCGATATCTAAGGTGATGCTGGTTCGACCAAGTAGCGATCGCGTTTCACGAGTATCTAAAAAAAATAAGCCGTTGCTACGTGTCAAAAACCGATTTAATGGTGATGCCAGTCCTTGTGTTGAAGATGCGCTTTCAATTTCTTGGGTATCTAAATATAAGGCTATGGGCAATAATATACTTTCTCGCTGCCACAGTCGGGCTAATGTCTCTAATTCAGTTGCTTGGTTTGGTAGCAGTTCTACGGGTAAGCGGTAGAGGTGCAAATTTAAGCTCGCGCATACTTTTTGTGCTATCAGTTGTTTACTCAGACAATCGCTTCCCAATAACTGAATGATCGGTAGGCGATCGCTTTTATTTTTCTCTAACTGCTTAATAATCGTCTCTTCTATCCTTTGTTGTGAAGGTGGCAATTCCACTTCACTGTTAGCCGTTGACAAAGGTATCAATAAGGACATAAAGCGGTCGTCTAAATAATTTAATCCTTTGATGTAATTAACTATGCGTTCGTCAGCCCGCAGGGGACTGGTAGTTAAAGGACTGGTAGCAGATTGGTTAATTTCGATGAATCGCCAATGGCGCAGGGGTCTTAGGGGCGAAAGCACGTCCCAAGCCGGTTGGTCGAAGCAGGCTAGGGCTAAAGCGAAGGTGGGATATGGTCGATGGGAATCGTCTTGTGCTTGGTTGCAAAGGCTGGCGATACTGGTATCAAATTCCATCGCCGCACACAGCAACAGCAGTGTTTCCTCAAAGGGAGATAGCCCAAATTGCTGGCTCAAAATTACTAAGGGTGGCGGTGGTTCCACGTTGGCAGTAGTCTCCATCGCTACACGAGCTTGCTCGATTTCCGCTGCTGAGGCGGAATGCTGCAAGCGCAGACGCAACCAATGCAAAGCCGCTGCAAGATACTGCTCGTTTGCTAATTGCCAGCCGTTCATGGCAGTGTCACCTTCTGAGTCAAATCGAATACTGGCGGTTTGACGGAACGGTCGATTAATAGGCTGTCTGTTCCATCAACACGCAAGCGAACAAAATACTCGCCATTGGGAATGTTGCCAACGTTAAATATGAGGGTATCTGTTTTTTCTGGTCTTTCGGTTTCCGAAGAAGTAGTTAGGAGAAAAATTTCGCGATCGCCTAATAATAAAGCCAGGGGTTGCTCTCGCCAGATTTGCGGATTGCAGGTCAAAGTTAATATGCGATCGCTCAATCTAATTTGTTGAATCATGGGTGCAAGACAGAAGGGTAAAGCATTGGTTGTCTGTTCCTTGCCATCTCGCAAAAGTCGTACAGCTGCAGTATAAAATCCCGGTGGAAAGTCTTCAGGTTGGTTTGGTATCTGTACTTTAATTTCCGTATCTGAGTATTGTTGCTGTAATGTAAATGTTTTCGGTGCTGTGAACCGAGGATGCATTAATAACACAACCACCTGACTGCCATCGCTATCGAGATGATGACCGTTGAGGGTAAGAACTTCACCCAAACGGACACTGGGTTGCTGATTCGGTGCTTGCACAGCTTCCAAAGCCGGGAAGGGGGGAGTTGTATCTGCTTGAGCTAAGACACCTTCGTCACCAGAACCGCGAGTTAACACAGGTAAAGGTGTTTTCACTGCGCGATTGCTATCAATTAATACTACAGAAGCTTCGTAGCTTGCAGAAATTCTATACTGAGTTTGAAAAGTTCCCCACAGTTTAGATACTTCTTCAGTAGACATCGGCTGAAGCGTCATCCGGACTCGTTCCAATTGATTGTGGAGGTCACTTTCAGCTAATGCTGTTTTGATGTCAGCAGGGTTTAAAATAGAAAAGTCATGTAACAGTTGCATCGTCTTTCCTAACAGACGATGTGCCAAGATATCATCGTTATCTTTGCCGTAAGCAGTAATCAGGTAGTAAAGATTCAAAGCCAGTGGCGCTTGACCTGTTTCCCCAGGTTTTACCCGATTGGGCAAATCCATATTCCGCAAAGAGCCATTCGGTAGAACTTGGTAGAGAAAAATGTTAATTTGGTTACCATTGTCACCGGGTTCGCGTGCCTTATCTGGAGGTTTCGCCGTCACCGTACCGCTACCCAGTTCGTTAAGGATACCAGGGGTAATTAGATTGCGTAATGTAGCCGTGACAGCAGCGATCGCCAGAGAGTTACTCATGAATTACCTCCTTGGCGTTTTTTTAGGTAATCTTGCAGAGAAAGCTTCGGTTCGCTTCTATTCGGCTTGGTGTGCTTTGTTTGCGATGCAGTTTGATTACAGCGCACTTCAATGCGACCAATAGTAACTTGAATTGTCTTTGTTGGTGCTTGTTCCATTGTTACACCTTCACCACGCCGGTCTGTTTGTCCTGATTCTCTCGATTCCATCTGAGTGTGAAACTGTGAATAAACAGATAGTTGCTGGGGTAAGACAACTGACTGATTTTTTGAAGTAGCATATTGTAATAAATATTCTGATAAATTTGCTGATTTCAAACTAGTTTCTTGTTCTTGCCGATTTGCATTCATCCTTCTATCAACCAAAGGTTTAACTACAACTATATTTACATTGGTAAACGATTGACTCGGTTGTAAAGTAGATACATTTTTGGAAGGCGTGGAAACAGGAAAACTTAGTGAAGAGGACAATTTCACTTTGGAAGTATCCACCTCCTTCGCCTTTATTTCCTTATCTAATTTACCTACTTCATTGGAACTCGAAACTGGAATAGCACTATCAATTAATGTTTCTATCAAAGTCTTTTGCCCTCGTGTTTGAACCGCAACTTCATCTATTTTTACTTGATTATAAGACTTATGAAAAAACTCTCTTAAACTATTATTCCTAGCCTTGCCTTCGGCACGCTCCGCGAACGGCAACGCCAAGGGCGAAAGCGTACTACCGAAACGGAAGCCGCTCCGCGTCAATGGCGTCTTGGCGGTTATATCAATCAAAGTTTCTGGTAATTTCTGCGAAAGTCCTAGACTAATTATTAACGGTTCAACTAAACGAGGTGTAATTGTTTGGGAACTAGTTAAAGGTAAAATTGATTTATTTATATTTTGTTGATTTTCCTGATTGGAAGTAGATTTTGGAACCGTTGATGTACTTTCATCTGATATATTTTCTAGTTGCTTGGATATTTGAACCGGAACTTCATCTGGTTGTATTTGATTAATTAACGGTTCGACTAAACGAGGTGTAATTGTTTGGGAACTACTTAAAGGCAAAATTAATTTATTTATATTTCGTTGGTTTTCCTTGCTGATAGTCGGTTTTGTAATTGGTGATGTATTTTCTAGTTGCTTGGATATTTCAACCGGAATTTCATCTAGTTTTAACTGATTAATTAACGATGGAACTGATTTAGTTATATTTTGTTGATTTTCCTGATTGGAAGTAGATTTTGGAACCGTTGATGTACTTTCAGTTGATATATTTTCTAGTTGCTTGGATATTTCAACTTTAATTTCACTTGGTTGTACCTGATTAACTAACGGTTCAAATTGAGTTAACGGCAATATCGTTTTAGCCGAACTTGGTTGAGCTAGCTGATTGGAAGTCCAAATAGTCGGAGATTGGCTTTCAGTTTTTTCAGTAGGCTGTGGTGGTGTGGCAAAAGTTAGTGTTCCATCTGGGATATCCGGGTTTGACTGTGATGATTTTTTTGGTAATTCTTGTTGCTCAGATGTGGGCGAAGTTTCATAATAATTACCCTGCATTGTCGGCATATTCTGTATTTCAGACGTTGCAAATTTCTCCAAGGAACTCCCTTTAACTTCTACTTCACTGAAGCGTTGGACTGGCAAAGATTCTGACAATTCATTTGTTGATGCATTTGCACTTTCTACAATTGGTTCAATATTTGGCTGACGTGGCATCTTCCCCATTTCATCATTAAACTCAATATTATTAAATTCAGATGCAGGAGTAGATATCTGACTCAGAGGTAACCTAGATATTGCTGGTAAATTAGGTGAAGAAAATTGATAAAGCGACGAACTTTCTTTATATTCTCTCTCCCCTCCCATCTCCCCTGAACCATAGTCGCCAAACACAACCAACCCCGAAGAAAATATTGAGGAAATCATGGGTTGTATAACTGGCGGTAAACCTAGAGTCCTTGCAGCTAATGTGGTAAGAAAATCAGTCATAACGAGTGCTGAGTCTAAGTTATTGAATGAAGGATGAAGGAAGAAGGAAGAGGGAAGAAGGAAGAAGGAAGAGGGAAGAGGGAAGAGGGAAGAGGGAAGAGGGAAGAAGAGGGAATTCGTAGGTTTATATATGGGGATACAGAACCCCAACTCAAAACGGGCAATCTCTTTCACGGTCGGGGTATTAAACTCCCTGCTCCCTGATAGATAAATCTAAATAAAACTGTCGTCGGGTTGCGCTCATAGCAAGGATATCCGTCTCTGACCAACTATAAAATCGCGCTAGTGTGTGGACTTCACGCAGCAAACGCTTTGCTTGGGTACTCAATTCGCTCCAGAAAAATGCGACGATATCAAAAATAACCTGCCAATTGTAATTGCAAGCCGGACAGTCCAGGTTTAATAACACTTCTGCTTGAGGATCGCATTGGGCCATCTGAAGAGCCAACTCGTCAATAACAGCAGGAGATAATTCCCCGTCAGTCACAGCAACTCCATCACAGCTAACTTCCAACACGCAACGCTGTCCAATTAAGCGACGTACCGTGTTGACATCTTGATAGCCAACCACAGCAGCCAAATCTTTGCTATTGGGTAAGCGGAACCGCAATTGAAACTCTCCTGAAGTCAGCGTGTATTCCTGATTCACTACCGTTATTGATTCAGCAACGCGAATATCTGCCACATTTAGAGAAAATTCCAGACGTTCAGCGCATTTTGGACACTCAGCATAACTTTCCATTTGAGAGCCAAAGGTTAGCTGTCTGAGTGTCAATAAATACCAATCTCGTTGCCCAATGCTGAGAGCCGCCAAATCATCCGCCAATTGATCGGGGTAGGCAAAAGCAAGCAGGGTAAGCGCTCTGTCTATTGGATGCTGACCCTGACCAATTTCCCAAATTTGAATAATATTTTGGGCAGACAATGAACGCATAATTTATACCAAAAAGCCTTTTTTCAGAAGTAGGAGTTAGGAGTTAGGAGTTAAGGGTTTGGTTTGGAGTTAAAAGTTTTTAATTTATAACTCAAAAGCTAAAACTCCTAATTCCTAACTCTTAATTCCTAACTCATAACTCCAAACTCATAATTCTATCTTCGGTATTAGCTTGGTTCAACGAAACTTGGTTCTGTAGGTTCGCTGACAGCATAGTCACGTTCCCAGCCTTCGTTTTGCAATTGAATGCTTTGAATTGCGACAGCGTTGGCGTTGGCGTCAAGTTCAGGTAGAGCTTGGAATTCTGATACCCAACAACGAAAGACTTTGTAGGCGATCGCTAATTGTCCAGCCTCGTTATAAACTTCGATAATGATGTCTTTGCGGAAGTCTTTGAGCGAAACTTCTGCACCCAAACCAGATCCAAAGTTCCAAACTTTATTTGCCCATTGTTCAAAATCTTTATCGTGGGTAACACCCCGTTCTAAGGTAATGGCTTCATATTTACTTTGTCCCGGTGAATGACGAGCGCTGCTGGGGTCACCTCCTTCCCGATGTGTCACAACTTCAGTCGTGCGTTTCAAAGCACCAACTTTGCTAACTCCAGCAACATATTTTCCATCCCATTTGACGCGAAATTTGAAATTCTTGTAAGGGTCAAAACGTTGGGCATTCACGCTAAATTGAGGCATATTTTCTCCCTTTTTTCATCGATATTCAATAGATGGTGGATAGTGGATAGGCTATTTCATTCTTAACCTAACCCCCCCAGAGAATAAATTCTCCGGTTAATCGCATAAGTCCACTTAAGTGGGCTAAATATTATAGGACTTATGCAAAATTGTCTGAAAAGCCCCATCTGCTGTCTTAGTCGATAGTAGAACAACCAACAATTAACTACTAACTACTAACAACCCTATTCCTAAACTGCAATTTGTCCGGTCATTTGCTGGAATTTAATAATTACAAATTCCGCTGGTTTGAGCGGTGCAAAACCGACAACAATATTCACAATGCCAAGATTGATGTCATTCTGGGTGGTTGTTTCACTGTCGCATTTCACAAAATAAGCTTCTTTGGGTGATTTCCCCTGAAATGCTCCTTGGCGAAATAGGTTATTCATAAACGCGCCAATATTCAAACGAATTTGCGCCCACAACGGTTCATCATTTGGCTCAAACACTACCCATTGAGTACCGCGATAAAGGCTTTCTTGTAAGAACAAAGTCAAACGACGCACGGGTAAATATTTCCACTCAGAAGCTAGTACATCTGCCCCTTTCATCGTTCTTGCGCCCCAAACTACATTTCCATATACAGGAAACGATCGCAAGCAGTTCACGCCCAAAGGATTTAACTGACCGTTTTCGCCGTCGGTAAGTTTGTAAGAAAGCTGTCTCACACCAGAAAGTGTCGCCTCGATTCCGGCCGGCGCTTTCCAAACACCGCGATTCGCATCTGTGCGAGCATATATCCCAGCCACGACACCACAAGGAGGAAACTCTTCCAGGCGGTTCTCTTTGAGGGGATCTGCCATTCTGATTCGTGGGAAGTAGATGACCGCATTTTCATCTCGTAACTCAGATAAGCTGTCTACACCTGAACTTTGGTTTGTGACATCGGCAGTTTTTTTCCAACTTGTCGGAGGATCGATTACGAGCATAGCCCGCCGCTTTTTGCAATACTTGAGAGCATTTGCCAGTAATCCTAAGTCAACATCATCGTTAGGTTCGCGTGTTGCTGGTGGAATGCACAGTAAGTTAAACAGGTCAGCTTTCTCTAAAGCATAAAGACCAGTCTGTTCCCCTTGACTCCCCAAAAACTCTGCATAAGTTGGCGCATCACCGTTCTGTCCGCTGGCAAATGGACCTTCACCCGCCTGTGGAATTTCTGGTGGGTTGGCAGTAACATCAACCAGAGAAGACTCTTGTTCAAGTACTTTTTTGACGTATCTGGATGTATTGCGGTCTGTGGAAAGATTGCGAAATGATTCTAGTGTTATCGGTACCTCTGGATCTGCTGGGTTGTCTTGGACGATGGTGAGGTTAAAAAGCTTACTATCACTAGGGTTTTTTGTGTTCTTGTCAATTACAGCTTTCAAAGAGTTGCACCAATCGCCTTCGCTAGCAGCTTGGAGATTTAACCCTCCTACCGTAGCAGTAGCTTTGGTAGCATTTGTTTTATGGACGACGCGGACAATAATCGCGTCAGTACCTCCATTCAGGAAGTATTGCTGTACGGCGTAACTCATGGCGCTTTCAATCCACAAACCGCCAAACTGCCGCTCGAAATCACCAAGGCTTTGAATTCTGACTGGAGTATCTACTAATCCCTTGCGCGATCGCCCAATAAAAGCAGTAATTGAGGTAGCTACTCCTGTAATGGTGCGTACACCACTGGGTATTTCCTCAATATATACGCCGGGATAGGTGGGAGTTGTTGGCATAAAAAATTCCTTTTTGCCTTTGTAAGTTAATCTGTTGTTCTGCCGCTTCACAAGTGAGCCTGTTTGCAGGAAATGTACCCACAAGCATTCTTTGGCTGCTTAGATCCAACAACTAAGCTGTTTTGTAAAAAAAGTTAATAGAAATGCTCAAGAATCTCACCAGATGTAAATATCTTGACTTCTATTGAACATCAAAGCAGGTTTATCTGAAATTGAGGAGAATTTGTAAAAAAACAACAAAGTAGATGATTTTTTAACGTTCACTTCCCCGTTTCCAAGCGCACAGAAGCTTTTTAGATCCCCGACTTCGTAAAAGTTGTCGGGGATCTGTACTTACCCCGTGCGGTAGTAGTCATTACACTCAGTGGTAACTAACATTTAAACCCACATTCTCCACCTGCGCATTGTCACACTACGAATTTTAGGCTTTTGGGGTTTCGCCAATATGCGATGCTCCTATGTCTACCATCTTCGTAGAGCTTTGCGGTTCCATGCCGGATGGTATCGCCATACAAAAACACTTTACAAGTATAAAATAAACTTTACTTTTAAGTGAAAATATTAAAAAATGTGCCAGTAGGGGTGCCGAATATTGGTAAAAAATGTGCCCCAAAAGATATCGCGGATACGAAGGTCTTCGATTATGCTTAACTTTGAGCCTTTTCTATGGATTTTTCCAGGGGCAATTTGTATGTCAATCACTGCGTTTCCAATGTCACCGCGGATGTTATATGAACGTGGCATAGCCAAAACCCCTATCGGAACTTTGGCACTAGCTGCTGGTTCAATAGATGATGCGACTGCATGGTGTTTGCTAGCGTAGCGATTGTTCTAGGTAGTCTGCAACAGAACGCAAATATAGCAGCTTTCGCTATTGGTGATGGTATTGGCTACGTGCTATTTTAGATTTTTGTTGGCAAAAGGTGCATTGACTATTTTCACTCGAATCACCAAGAATAATGGTGGTGTAACAATGCAAACTCTGACTAATTGGCGCTTACCCTGAATGCAAGGTGATTGATGGAGTTAATTATCCTCAATATTGGCTTAGATAAAGGGGCAATTACACCGACTTTATTCACTATTATGGTGATTATGGCGATTGTCACAACTCTTATGCCATCGCCTTTAGTGGTATATTTTTTGCAAGGTAGCAGTTATCAGAATGCCGCTACTTAATCAGAATAGATAAATTCACAATGTGCAGGAACTCGACTGAGCGAAAGTTGTCGGGTTTCTAAATTTTCACTTGGGATTTAGAGATATAATATATGCTATCTTAATAAGAATTAATATTATATCTTATCAAAAATCAATTATCTGTCTGTGGCTAATGTTGACATTATGAAGTGTTATGAAGAATGATTCTAAGGACACCGGATAGTCACTGTTGAGGAAACTATGCAAACAGTTGTTCTCGTTTTAATTGAGGTGCTAATTGTTATTGGACTGTCACGGCTAGTAGGACTGGCATTTAGGTGGATTAAACAACCTCTAGTAATCGGTGAGATTGTCGCTGGGATTATGCTCGGACCATCTCTTTTTGGTTTGCTTGCTCCTTTATTTGCCGCTACTCTGTTTCCCCCAGCAACAATTCCCTTCCTTAATGTGCTGTCTCAGGTGGGACTGATATTTTTCATGTTCCTGATTGGGCTAGAGCTAGATCCAAAATATCTCAAAGGTAATTTAAATGTAGCGATTCTAATTTCAAATGTTAGCATTATTGTGCCGTTTTCCTTGGCGGCAATTTTATCTTTGGTGCTGTATCCCCTAGTTTCCAACGCTAATGTCTCATTTACAGCCTTCGCCCTATTTTTGGGGGCAGCAATGTCAATTACAGCCTTTCCGGTATTAGCGCGAATTATTACCGAAAACAACTTACAAGGCACTCGTTTGGGGACATTAGCCCTGACTTGTGCGGCTGTGGATGATGTGACAGCATGGTGTATGTTGGCAATAGCGATCGCAGTAGCGAGGGAAGGTAGCATTGCCAAAGCCATCCCCACCATTTTTGAAAGCTTAGTCTATATCGGCTTGATGGCAACAGTGGGAAGAATTTTTCTCAAACGCCTTGCCACTTACTACCGCCGCGCCGGACGCCTGAATCAGTGGGTTCTGGCGTTAATTTATATGGCGGTGGTTGCATCAGCATTAATCACTGAACTAATTGGGATTCACCTGATTTTCGGCGCATTTTTACTGGGAGCAATAATGCCCAAAAATGCAGGTTTGGTGCGGGAATTGGCAGAAAAAACTGAAGACTTTGTGTTGATAGTTCTGCTGCCAATATTTTTCGCCTTCAGCGGTTTGCGGACGCAGATTGGTTTGTTGAACCGTCCGGAATTATGGGGTTTGTGTGCATTAGTACTGCTGGTTGCGATCGCGGGTAAGTATTTCGGTACTTATGTAGCGGCTCGTATCGGTGGGATTAAAAAGCGCGAAGCTTCTGCACTCGGTTGGTTGATGAATACACGCGGTTTAACTGAACTGATAGTATTAAATATTGGTTTGGAGTTGGGAGTAATTTCGCCGCTACTGTTTACCATGCTGGTCATTATGGCATTGGTAACAACATTTATGACCTCACCCTTGCTAGAGTGGACATATCCAAAACGGCTGATTAAGTTGGATGTCGTTGACGAAGACCAACAAGAAGCAGATATCGACTTGGTTGTTGAAGATAATGCTTATAGAATTTTAGTTCCAGTGGCTAATCCTAGCACTCAGAGAGGTTTAGTGCAGTTAGCTGTAGCGATCGCTCTCAATCATCGCCAAACAGCCATTGTGCATCCCCTAAGCTTGATTGAAATCTCAGAAAACTATGCCTTTGAGAGTACCCCAGTTGAAGCGGATCGGCTGATTGCACAGCGTAGAGACCAGCTAGAAGAATTAATTCAACGTCTCGAACCAGTAGCAACGCGCTCTTATGTTCATCCGATTATTCGCGTATCAAATAATGTCGCACGGGAAACAGCAGAGATAGCCGTACTAGAAAAAGCTGATTTAATTTTAGTCGGATGGCACCGCCCAGCTTTTAGTACCAATCGCTTAGGTGGGCGAGTAGGTCAAATCCTCACCTCTGCCCCGGTTGATGTCGCAGTCTTCATCGATAGGGGAGGAGAACGCTTAGAAAGATTGTTAGTCCCTTATTCTGCAAACATCCACGACGACTTGGCACTGATACTTGCACTGAGGATGTTAGTTAATATTGACACTCGCAATCTCCAAATATTACAAGTAGTCCCAGACAATCAAGTCAAGAACGAATTGAGTTATGAGCTTCAGTCAATGATGAAGCAGCTACCAGAAAGTGTAAGCTCACGCATCGAAATCAAAAGCGTCGAAGCCCCAGAGCCAATTCAAGCCGTAGTCGCAGCTTCCGAAAACGTTGACCTAACTATAGCCGGAACCAGCCGCGCTTGGGGTATTGAACGCCAAACCCTAGGACGCTACACAGATGAGTTAGCCATCCAGTGTCGCTCCTCACTACTCATCACCCGTCGCTACAGCAAGGTTACCTCTCATCTCTCCTCCATTCTTTCATTCGAGAACATTGAGCAACCAGCAGCCTGAATCATGAGCCTTGAGGAGTGGAGGAGTGGAGTTACAAATTTATCACTCATAACTCCTAACTTTTAACTTTTCCCATCCCCCCTATTCCTATGAATCTCAATTGGAAATCCCTAAGTTTTTATGGAATAGCAATTGCTTCAGCATTGATGTTGTTAAAAGTCGTCACTGCCTACGGTGAGAGGAATCTTAAGGCTTCTCCTGCAATAGGCGATCGCTATCGTCTTACACTGAGCCAAAATTTACCCAGTTGCGAAAAGCCCGAAGGTTTGATGTTAAATATTCAACAATCAGGTATTTACCTAAATGGGTATTTATCATTAGCTAACACTAATACCAAAGTATCTACAGCTACTGCCACTAAACCAACTCTGATCGGCAGACTGAGCAATCAAAAGTTAAACCTTTCTGGAAAAATATCCAAAAATATCCTGTGTAATCGAGTCAGTTTCGAGGATAATTCTTTTACCAATCTCACCATGCAAATGCAATTGCTTGATAAATCCAATGTTACAGGTCAGATGACAGTAAATGGCATTTCCAAAGCGATTGAATTTACTGCTGTAACAGAAAAAAATCAACAAAAAAGCAAACAGCATTAGGGCAGGGTCAGGGGGAAGGGGTAAGGGTAAGATTAGGAAAGAGTCTTGCCCATTCCCCATTCCCGTTGACCATTGATACATGGGAAATTGGTAATTGATAAAAGTTATGGGTGAGGAGTAAGAAGCAAGATTATGGACAGACTAAAGAATAGAAAATTTTTCCGTTTTTTAACCGCGTTGGCGTACCCTCAGCCTGCGCAAAGCGTGCCCGTAAGGGCACGCTTTGCCTACGGGAACGCCAAGGGCGAATGCGCTCAGACAAAAAGACGCAAAGGAAAGAATCGTTTTTCAGATGGCATCTTAACAGGAGTCATATTGGGGCTTAGTGTGTTGAGTGTAACCTGTGCGGTCGCCCCTTTTGAAACTAGTACTTTTGCAGCCTCACCAGTGGGAAGACTAGATGATTGGCGCTATTACCCAGATGCATCACAGCTAGAATTTACCCTCTCAACAGGTACAAAACCTAAGTTATTTTATCTCGCCGAACCCCCGCGTATTGTTGTAGATTTGCCTTCAACTAAATTAGGCAACATTCCCACTCAACAAAATTACTCTGGAGCAATCCAAAGAATTCGTGTTTCTCAACTAAAAGCAGGGATAACTCGAATTGTAATGGATTTGGCACCTGGGACTATTGTTGACCGCAACCAATTGCAACTACAGCCTGTAGACGGGCAAAATTCTACTCGTTGGGTGTTACGTCCTTTTACTGGGAGTTACATTAACTATTCCCAAGCACCCCAACCTAACAGTTATCCTCCAGGTATTTACAACAACCCACCCCAACCTAACAGTTATCCTCCAGGTATTTACAACAACCCACCCCAACCTAACAGTTATCCTCCAGGTATTTACAGCAACCCACCCCAACCTAACAGTTATCCTCCAGGCATTTACAGCAACCCACCCCAACCTAACAGTTATCCTCCAGGCATTTACAGCAACCCACCCCAACCTAACAGTTATCCTCCAGGCATTTACAACAACCCACCCCAAATGCCATCTGTAAATGTACCACCTCCTTCTTCAACCCTACCGCCAGCGTTTTTTAATCCCCAGCAACAGCAACAGCCGGCTGTCTTTAACAACCAGCGACCCACAGTCAACGTACCACGCCCAACTCAAAACAACTTTTCTCAACCAAACTATATTCTTCCTCCTGCTACCTTCCCTCCAATGTCTGGTAACTTGAACAATATTGCTCCTTTCCCCGCACCTACAGGTTTGACAGTTCCAACAGTTCCAAACTCTCAACCACCCAATTATCAACCTTTCAACTCTCAACCCAATGTTCCTGGCTCAGGGATAATTGAATTTGGTCAACCGATACCGAATCGCAGATAGTAGAGGAGCGATGGAAAGGGGATAAAGTTAGGAGTGTAGCTTGCTTCCCCGTAGGGGTAGAGTTATGAATTTTTAACTCAATACTCCTAACTCCTTCTTAAAATCTTTCTGTTTCTTGTGTTGGTGCTACTGAACCTGGTTGATTGATGAAGTAGTTCTTCGCATCTTCATTTTCATAAATACAGCTAATATCAGGGTTCTGACCGTTCAAGTCACCCGCATAAGCAAAAGAGTTTAGGCGATTCTTACATTCTCTGACCTGGTCTGATGTCACAAGCTTTTTCTGCTCTAAAATTGCCCAGTTACTAGTACGCAAAACGCATCCAGGGCGCATGCTGGGTTGAGCAACGTAAACCTTAAAAGGATTGAGAGTTACGAATAGCCTGGTGTCCATCACCATCGCACTGGCTCCATACTGCACGCAAAGCTCAGGGTTTGGTGCTTTGGTGTCAATAAACTCACGGGTAGCCACGTTTGAGGAACTCAAAGTGGTTGATGAGCTAAAAGCAATCCCAATCCCAATCCCCAAAATCAAGACTCCTGCCAAAATCGCGATGGAGGTGATATTAAATATAGGGTTTTGGAAAGCAGAGGGTTTATTAGTAGTTCTGTTAGCAGTTTTATTGTTATTTCTACTTCTCATTTTTACTTCTTCAACTTCACGCCTTTTGGGTAGGGAATGGTTTCAACTGTTCCCCCTCCTTAAGTATGACGATTCCTGACTGCAATTGTCTCCGACTTTGTATTTTAGTCCTGAGTCTTGAGAAGTCGGCAACGAATTTTATCTCAAATGTAACGGATATCTTGCACCACCTCCAGAAACCAGGAATATGCGCTGCCGAGAACGTTGTGGTATTTTGTAAGATGCGTAACTTTCGTGCCAGTGTATATGCGGAGAAAATTGCTGTTTGAAATTGTCAAAAAACATCATGAAAAAAAAGTTGAGCGATGTCCGTATGTCTACCCTCTTCTTACCGCAAAGGGGTTCTTGCAAGGATGGTATTGCTTTTTGGGCAGCATCCTTTGCAACGTTGGCACTCTCTCTCATGTCTGCTATGTTGCCCCTCAAAGCCGAGGCTCAGGAGTACAATCAGCTTTATCTCTTCGGCGACAGCTTGACAGACAACGGTAACTTATTTCGATTAACCGGCAACACATTTCCCCCAAATCCCTACTACCAAGGACGTTTTTCTAATGGGTTGGTATGGGTAGAAACACTAGGTTCGCAGTTGAAAATCGGTTCTACTTCCACCAATAACTTCGCCATTGCTGGTGCCAGCACCGGACAGCTAAACTCCCTAAACGGTGTGTTGGGAGTAACCTTACCATCTTTGCCATCGCAACTAAGTATTTTTACCTCCGCAGCGGGAACTCCCAGCCGCGATGCCCTATTTGTATTATGGGCGGGTGCTAATGACTACTTAATTCTACCGTCCGAACTCCGGACAACAGACACGCAAGTGGTAGTTAATAATTTATCCAATTCTGTGGCAGCGTTAATTGGCAAAGGGGCTCGGAATATTATCGTTGTTAACTTGCCAGATTTGGGCAAACTTCCCCAAGAGCGAGTATTACCAACAACTGGCAACCTCAGCGCGATGACCACCAGTCATAACAACAATTTAAATATAGCCCTCCAACAAATTGCCAAAAACCGTGATGTTAATATCATCCCCGTTGATTCCTTCGCGCTGGTGAATGAAATTAGTGCCGAACCTGGTAAATACGGTTTTACAAACACTACAGACGCTTGTTTGAATCAAGCAACAGGTACAATTTGTTCTAACCCAGACCAATATTTATTTTGGGATGGCGTTCACCCCACAGCACACCTTCATCAACTCATCGGAGAATTTGCTGTAGCGATATTGAATGCACCCTTCAGGATCGCTCCCCAAGGTGACATAGCATTAGGTATTGCCAAAAGACAGGTGCAATTGATAGATTCTCGGTTAATTGCATTGCGGATACCCCCAACAACATCCGATAAGCGCTTGGGTACATTCCTCAACGGGGATGTCAACTTCGGTGACAAACATTCTCACAACACAGAGCCGGGTTATAACTTCACCACATCAGGAGTAACCGCTGGTGTTGACTACCGCATCACAGATAACCTAGCTTTGGGAATCGCATTAGGGTTAACGGGTAATGAAACTAACTTAAGTGGAAACAGAGGCAAAATCGATACCAATGGTTATGCTGTTTCTCTTTATAGCAATTATGCCCAAAACAATTTTTATGCAAACGGTGCAGTCAGTTACGGTGGTAACGACTTTGATATCAAACGTCAAATCACATTTGATAACCGTACAGCAACAGCCAGTACCAGTGGCGACCAATTTTCTGTGAATATGAACGGAGGTTACATCGCCAAATCTGGCAATGTTTCTTATGGACCGACATTAGGAATGCGATACGATCGCGTAAATATCGACGGCTACACAGAAAAAAACGCTGGTAGCCTGAACATGAAAGTAAACAATCAAGAAGCAGAATCATTCGTATTGAATGTAGGCGCTGAAGCTTCTGTAGCATTAAATACTGGTATCGGTACAGTTATACCCAACGTTCGCGCCAGTTACGAACACCAATTCGCCAACAATAGTCGGGAAATCACCACAGAACTTGTTACCCAACCAGGAATTCCCATGCGGACAAGAACAGGCGACCCCGACCGTGATTATATTAAATTGGGTGCAGGAGCGCAGCTAGTATTTTCGCAGAATTTATCCGGCGCAATCGACTACGAAACAATCATTAGGCGTAACGATATCAGCGACAATGTGATTAAAGGAGAAGTGCGTTATCAATTTTGATTTGTTAGTTGTTAGTTGTTACGAAGAAGGGGAAGAGGAGTAAAGGAGAAGAATTAATTCCTTCTTTCTCCTACTGCCCCTGCCCCCTGCCCCCTGCCCCCTGCCCCCCATATGCTCATCCGCCCTGCTACACCTGATGATGTACTTGCAGTTCTACCGATGGTTGCCAAGATTTGTGCATTACACGAAACTTGGGATAATGCTAAGTATGGTTTTTTGCCAAATCCAGAACAGGGTTATGAACGATGGTTGAAGCGGTTAGCAACTCAAGAACGCAGTGTGTTTTTGGTTGCTGAGGATGAAGGGAGACTGTTAGGATTTGTTGTCGCTACAGTTGAGAAAGAAATCCCAGTTTACCGTTTAGAAGAATACGCGTTTGTTCATGATCTTTGGGTTGAGGCAGAATATCGCAAGCAAGGTGTAGCGCGAGAATTGATAATGCAGACAGTAGAGCGTTTTCAAAATCTCGGAGTTAAGCAAATTCGCTTGGATACCGTAGCTATCAACGAAGCGGCTCGGCGGTTATTTGCATCCTGCGGTTTCCGCATCAGCACGATAGAAATGCTTAAAGAGTTGGAGTAGGGGAGCAGGGAGTAGCAAAGCTGAGTTATTGACTCTTAACTCCTAACTCTTAACTCCTAACTCCTAACTCCTAACTCCTAGCTCCTAACTCCTAACTTTTTGTTAACTAGCTAACAGCGTCTTTTGTAGAGGCATCCAGCGGAAAGAGCGATCGCCTCCCATCTCAAGTACTACCCTGACTTGTGGTTCCAATTTGGGCAAATTCGATAGATACTCTACTTCCTGATTGGAAAGAATATGCCCCTCAATAATCCACAAGACCAAACCTTTAGACTTTGGTGGTAGCTGTTCTAACTGAGTACCAATAATTGGTGGTATGTAGTATACAGAACCTACTGCTGCACCAGCACTAGTACTTTTTTTACCCAGGTGAGGAGGTCTAACTCCATGAACTCCTGTGAGATAGGCAGCTACGTCGCCCAGCCCTCTAGCGGTAATGTTCAGAGCGGTATAACCTGCTGCACGCAGTCGGCGGCGATAGCGACCTTCAAAACCTCCTTCCAGAGGCATATATACGCCAAGAGCGCCAAATTTTTCCAGATCGCGAATTAAACCGTTGCCAGTGGTAATGAGTGCCATAGATTTTCGTCTTATCCCACTTTAGATATTTCTATTATTTACCGTCAATCGCTAGATTACATTAGTGGAATGGATTATGTTGGTTTTTGGTTGCGTGCAATACATAATCATGTAGAGAGGTTGCATCCAAAGTCTCTATATGATTCATCGCAGTACATTTGATTCTGCTTTCAAAGAGCGCTTTTCGGTTGAGAAGTGCGTTTCGTAGACTATTTTTAGGATGTAGGGAGTAGCAGAAGACGATTTTTCCGACCTGGTTGTGAGCGTTTCGCCACTAAAAAAAAACCCTAGACAAATATAAATAGATAGTTTATATTGTTAGATTGTGACCAAATGTTTAAATTAGGTTGCCATCTTGATTGATATTTTGAGCTAATTGAGCATCCGAAAGTGATGATTTTATATCCCATTAGGGATAATTTAGCTGATAGTGGAAAAAGACTGGTAAACTAAAAAAGCCTTGAGGTCTACGGTTGAGGTTTGGCTAAAAAGTCAAAGCCAACCTAAGTTGGAAAAGTAGATTCACTCCTGTAACCTCACCAAAAGGTGGGCAAAACCTTAAACAATAGTTTAAGGTGTTTAATGAAGTGGAAACTGAGCGATAATGTTGGTTTGTGGCATTACATGAGTATCAGTTAACGGATACTGGGCGGGAAATCGCTTAAGTCCTACTGCAAGCAAACAGTGCCAGAGCAAATGTAAGAAGCCTTGTTGCACAAAGCACATAGCTTAATTACTATGAGCATTAAATCCAAAAGTTATTTCTTCCAAATGGAAAATTTTTTGGCTGCTCTGGTCATGAAGTGAATAAAATTTAATAGATTCACCAGCACTGCAAGGACTGGAGCCAGAGTAGCTTCAAGTTCGAGTTTAGTAACGGCTTTATTTTAGTTAGTTCTAATTTGAGATCCGTGAAAGGCGGGAAGCTTTTTTAATTAAGGCTTCCGTAAAGCGTGTCACCTAGAATCTATGTTTGAAAAAAAACTAGAAAGGAGAGCCAGTAACTGTGTCTGTAGGTATTCTCGGCACCAAACTGGGCATGACCCAAGTCTTTGACGAAGCAGGATTAGCCATTCCTGTAACTGTCATTCAAGCAGGTCCATGCACAGTAACACAAGTTAAAACGAAACAGACCGACGGTTACTTTGCCATTCAAGTTGGCTATCGGGAAGTGAAGCCAAAAGCGCTAAATAAGCCACTGCTGGGACATTTGGCAAAATCATCAGCCCCAGCACTGCGTCACTTACGGGAATATCACACTAGTGATGAGTATTCTTTAGGTCAACAAATTAAGGCAGATATATTTACTGCGGGTCAAATCGTAGACGTAGTTGGTACAAGTATCGGTCGTGGTTTTGCGGGTAACCAAAAACGCAACAACTTCGCTCGCGGACCAATGTCTCACGGTTCCAAAAACCACAGAGCGCCGGGTTCTATCGGTGCTGGTACAACCCCTGGTCGTGTCTATCCGGGTAAACGCCTAGCAGGTCGTTTAGGTGGTACTCGCGTAACAATTCGCAAGCTGATGATAGTGCGAGTAGACGTGGAACGTAACTTATTGCTGATCAAGGGAGCAATTCCTGGTAAACCAGGTGCCTTGGTAAGTATCTTGCCTGCAAAGCTAGTGGGTAAATAGTTAGTGGTTATTGGTTGGTGGTTAATGGTTAGTGGTTAAGAACTAACAACCAACAACTAACAACTATCAAGTAACAACTAACAACCAACAAAGGATTAAAAGACAAATGACATTTGAGACAGTAGTTAAAAATTGGCAGGGAGAGCAAGTTGGACAGAAAACGTTCGATTTGCGGGTTGCGAAAGAAGAAACAGCGGTAGGGATTGTACATAGAGCGCTGGTAAGGCAAATGGCCAATGCTCGTCAAGGAACCGCAAGTACAAAAACCCGCTCCGAAGTAAGAGGTGGCGGTCGCAAGCCTTGGCGGCAAAAAGGAACAGGTCGCGCGCGTGCGGGTTCCATTCGTTCACCGTTATGGCGTGGTGGTGGTGTCATCTTTGGACCCAAGCCCAGAGATTTTAGTGTGAAGATGAACCGCAAAGAGCGTCGTCTAGCATTACGGACAGCGTTTGCCAGTCGGATTGACGATATGATTGTGGTCGAAGAATTTAACAATGAGCTGACTCGTCCCAAGACCAAAGAATTGGTAGGAGCGATCGCTCGTTGGGGAGCAGATCCAGAAGTGAATGCTTTATTAATCGTTTCAGATCGGGATCAGAATGTATATTTGTCAGCCCGTAACATTGAGAACTTAAAGTTACTTGCAGCCGACCAGCTAAACGTTTTTGACTTGCTGCACGCCGACAAAATTATTGTGACAGCATCAGCATTAGAAAAAATTCAGGAGGTCTACAATGGCTAAGTTTGACCCCCGTAACCTTGCCGATTTAGTCCATCGTCCAATTGTCACTGAAAAAGCGACAATCTTGATGGAGCAAAATAAATACACATTTGAAGTAGTTCCCAAGGCAACCAAACCGCAAATCAAAGCGGCAATTGAAAATTTGTTCGATGTCAAGGTTGTAAAGGTAAATACTGCTCAACAACCCCGTAAAAAGCGCCGCGTTGGCAGGTTTCTTGGTTTTAAGCCACAATTCAAACGAGCCATTGTTACAGTGGCTACTGGGGACGAAAACAAGATTAGACAAGTTCTATTCCCAGACGTGTAAAAAAGTTAGGAGCGAGAAGTTAGAAGTTAGAAGTTAGAAGTTAGGAGTTATGAGTTAGGAGTTAGGAGTTAAATTTAATTCCTTACTTCTCACTCCTCACTCTTGACTACCCACTCTTCACTCTTCACTCCTCACTCCTAACTCCTCACTCCTAACTCCTAAATCCAAAATTTAATTATGGGTACTCGTTCTTATCGTCCCTATACACCCAGTACTCGCCAAGTTATTGTCTCTGACTTTGCGGAAATTACTAAAACCGAGCCGGAAAAGTCCTTAACGAAGAACAAACACCGTGCCAAAGGTCGGAACAATCTTGGGCGGATTACTAGCCGTCGTCGGGGTGGCGGACACAAGCAACTTTATCGGATAATTGACTTTAAACGGGATAAACGTAACATTCCAGCCAAAGTCGCAGCGATTGAATACGACCCCAACCGGAACGCCCGGATTGCCTTATTGTTTTATCAAGATGGTGAAAAGCGTTACATCTTGCATCCCAACAACTTAAAAGTCGGGACAACAGTTATTGCAGGTCCAGATGCGCCATTTGAAGATGGCAACGCTTTACCTTTGTCGAAAATTCCCTTGGGTACCACCATTCACAACCTCGAATTGACTCCCGGTAGAGGCGGTCAAATTGTGCGTGCGGCTGGTGCTAGCGCTCAAGTTGTCGCCAAAGAAGGTGGTTACGTCACCGTCAAAATGCCTTCTGGAGAAGTGCGGATGATTCGTCGCGAATGCTACGCCACAATTGGACAAGTTGGTAACACCGATTTCCGAAACTTGAGTGCCGGTAAAGCTGGTAGAAATCGCTGGAAAGGTCGCCGTCCGAAGGTCAGAGGTAGTGTCATGAACCCAGTGGATCACCCACATGGTGGTGGTGAAGGTCGGGCACCAATTGGTAGACCCGGACCTGTAACACCTTGGGGTAAACCGACTTTGGGCTATAAGACACGGAAGCCCAAGAAAGCAAGCAGTAAGTTGATTGTGCGCCGTCGCCGGAAATCTTCTAAACGCGGTCGTGGCGGTCGTGAGTCTTAAATAGTTAGGAGTTAGGAATTAGGAGTTAGGAGTTAAGAGTTAGGAATAAACAACCAACAACCAACAACTAACAGCTAACAACTAACAGCTAACAACTAACAACTAACAACTAACAGCTAACAACTAACAACTAACAATTAGCAACTAACAACCAACAACTAATTATGGGTCGTTCTCTTAAAAAAGGTCCTTTTGTCGCGGATCATTTACTCAAGAAAATTGAAAAGCTCAACGACAATAACAAAAAAGAAGTTATTAAAACTTGGTCAAGAGCTTCGACAATTTTGCCTTTAATGGTTGGTCATACAATCGCAGTTCACAATGGACGCCAACACGTTCCAGTTTTTGTCAGCGAGCAGATGGTAGGACATAAATTGGGCGAATTTGCCCCCACCCGCGCCTATAGAGGTCACGGAAAAAGTGATAAAAAAGCAGGGAGATAGTTAGAAGTTTCTTGTGTTAGCAGTTAGGAGTGATGAATTAATTACTACTAACTACTAATAAGTAACTATTAACAAAAATGGAGAAAATTATGGCTACTGATACTAAAGAAGTTAAGGCTAGTTCGCGTTTTATTCGGATGTCTCCCCTTAAGGTGCGCCGCGTCCTCGATCAAATTCGGGGACGGTCATATCGAGAAGCGCTGATTATCCTGGAATTCATGCCCTATCGTGCTTGCGAACCAGTGTTGAAGTTAATCCGAAGCGCTGCTGCCAATGCCGAGCATAACAATGGAATGGATCGGACTAAACTTGTAATCTCTCAAGCTTTCGCTGACCAGGGTCCAGTGCTGAAAAGGTTCCAACCCAGAGCGCAAGGACGAGCTTACCAGATTCGCAAACCAACGTGTCATATCACAGTAGCTGTTAAATCTGCTCCTGACCCTAAGTAAGCAGATTTACAGAAAAAATTGCGTAAAGTAAGAAATTTTAGAGGATTTGTAGTAGTGGGACAGAAGATACATCCAGTAGGTTTTCGCCTCGGAATTACTCAAGAGCATCAATCGCGGTGGTTTGCAGTTCCCGAGCGCTATCCAGAACTTTTACAAGAAGACTACAAACTACGTGGTTATATTGAAAGAAAACTGGGTAGATTGGCTCAAAATAACGCCGGGATTTCCGAAGTCCGGATTGAACGTAAAGCAGACCAAATTGACCTAGAAGTCCGCACAGCTAGACCTGGTGTGGTAGTGGGTCGGGGCGGACAAGGTATTGAATCTTTACGAACCGGACTTCAAGAATTGTTGGGTGGCAATCGCCAAATTCGGATCAACGTAGTTGAAGTTCAACGAGTTGATGCTGATGCATTTTTGATTGCTGAATATATTGCCCAGCAGTTGGAACGTCGTGTTTCCTTCCGTCGGGTGGTGCGCCAAGCAATTCAACGTGCCCAACGCGCTGGCGTTCAAGGCATCAAAGTTCAAGTCGGCGGTCGTCTGAATGGTGCAGAAATTGCCCGGACAGAGTGGACTCGTGAAGGTAGAGTGCCTTTGCATACCTTGCGGGCTGATATTGATTACTCTTGCTGCACCGCCAAAACGGTTTACGGCATTCTTGGCATTAAGGTGTGGGTATTTAAGGGAGAAATTATTCCCGGACAGGAACCAATTGCTCCACCACCACAAGCACGGGAGCGGGAACGCGAACGTGGCGATCGCGATCGCGAACCCCGCCGTCGCAATCAACAACGCCGTCGTCAACAGTTTGAAGACCGTTCAAATGAAGGATAGTTAGTGGTTAGTGGTTAGTGGTTAGTGGTTAGTAGTTAGTGGTTAGTAGTTAGTGGTTAGTAGTTAGTGGTAACAACTAACAACCAACAATTAACAACCAACAACTAACAGCCAACAATTAACAACCAACAACTAACAGCCAACAACTAACAAATGACAAGTGACAAATTATGTTAAGTCCAAGAAGAACTAAATTCCGCAAACAACAACGTGGGCGGATGTCTGGTGTAGCGACACGTGGTAGCACCTTTAATTTTGGTGAATTTGCCCTCCAAGCTCAAGAACCGGCATGGATTACCGCCCGTCAAATTGAAGCTTCTCGACGAGCAATGACCCGTTATATCCGCCGGGGTGGTAAAATCTGGATTCGTATTTTCCCAGACAAACCTGTAACGATGCGTCCTGCAGAAACCCGGATGGGTTCTGGTAAAGGTTCACCAGAGTTTTGGGTAGCTGTGGTTAAGCCGGGGCGGATATTGTTTGAAATCGGTGGTGTAACTGAAGAAATTGCTCGTGAAGCGATGCGTTTAGCTGACACCAAGCTACCAATTAAAACTAAGTTCATTTTACGTTCCGACCAGGAACCCGAGGAGTTGGAGTAGGTTATGCCACTTCCCAAAATTTCAGAAGCAAGAGAACTGACTGACGAGAAACTGGTTGAGGAAATTCTTGCCGTTAAAAAGCAGTTATTTCAGTTGCGCTTGCAAAATGCAACTAGACAACTAGATAAGCCTCACCAGTTCAAACATGCCAGACACCGTTTATCTCAATTGATGACGGTAGAGTCAGAAAGAAAAAGAGCAACAGTAAACGAGAGTTAGGAGTATTGAGTTAAAAGAGGAGAATTCATAACTCATAACTTAAATAGAAAGGAGATTATGGCAGTTAAAGAACGAGTTGGCTTTGTTGTCAGCGACAAAATGCAAAAAACGGTGATAGTCGCCATCGAAAACCGCGCTCCCCACCCGAAATACGGCAAGATTGTGGTTCGGACTCAGCGGTACAAAGTCCACGATGAAGAAAATAAGTGCAAAGTGGGCGATCGCGTTCGCATTCAGGAAACTCGACCCCTGAGCAAAAGCAAGCACTGGCAAATCACAGAAATTCTGACAGTTAAACCTACTACCTAGAAATTAACAGTTGTTAGTTATCTAGCAACCAATCGGGAGATAACCAGTGATTCAACAACAAACCTATCTTAATGTCGCTGATAACAGCGGTGCGCGTAAATTAATGTGCATCCGCGTTTTAGGCGGAGGCGGAGGCAACCGCCGTTACGGTCACGTCGGCGATAAAATTATTGCTGTTGTCAAAGATGCTATTCCCAATATGCCTGTGAAAAAGTCTGATGTTGTGGAAGCGGTGATTGTCCGTACCCGCAAAGGAATGCGTCGCGACACTGGTATGAGTATCCGTTTTGACGATAACGCTGCAGTTATTATTAACAAAGACGGCAACCCCAGAGGCACACGGGTATTTGGTCCAGTTGCACGGGAATTGCGCGAGAAAAACTTTACAAAAATCGTTTCTCTGGCTCCGGAGGTGCTGTAATGGCGAAAAAACCTCTACCTAAAGTCTTCCACAGAATGCACGTCAAAATGGGCGACACCGTGCAAGTAATTGCCGGCAAAGATAAAGGCAAAGTTGGTGAAATTGTCAAGGCCCTTCCCCAACTTAGTCAAGTCGTAGTCAAAGGCGTCAACATTAAAACGAAGCACGTCAAACCCCAGCAAGAAGGTGAATCGGGTAAAATTGTTACCCAAGAAGCCCCGATTCATAGCTCTAACGTCATGCTTTATTCCACAAAGCAAAACGTCGCCAGTCGCATCTGCTACACCACAACCGCCGAAGGTAAAAAGGTGCGGATGCTCAAGAAAACTGGTGAAATTCTCGATAAATAGTTGGGAGTTAGGAGTTAAGAATTCAAAAGTGAAAAAATTAACTCATAACTCATAACTCATAACTTTTTCTTCCCTGACCAAGCCCAGGGGTCATCAAGGACAAATAAGTATGCCTGCTACAAGACTTAAAAGTTTATACCAAGAGACAATTGTTCCCAAGTTGATGAGTCAGTTTCAGTACACAAACGTTCATCAAGCTCCGAAGTTGATCAAGGTTACTATCAACCGAGGTTTGGGAGAAGCAGCTACCAATGCCAAAGCACTGGAAGCGTCTTTGAGCGAAATTGCCCTGATTACCGGTCAAAAACCTGTAGTTACCAGAGCAAAGAAAGCGATCGCAGGCTTTAAAATTCGGGAAGGGATGCCTGTTGGGATCATGGTCACTCTTCGGGGCGAACGGATGTACGCCTTTGTTGACAGACTGATTAGCCTGACGCTACCCAGAATTCGTGACTTTCGCGGTGTTAGCCCTAAAAGCTTTGATGGTCGCGGTAACTATACCCTCGGCGTCAGAGAACAGCTAATTTTTCCAGAGGTCGAGTACGATAGCATCGACCAGGTTCGTGGTATGGATATTTCAATTGTTACCACAGCGAGAAACGACGAAGAGGGTCGCGCCTTACTAAAAGAAATGGGAATGCCCTTTCGGGATAATTAATTTCATCTAAAGAGGGAACGATGGCGGCAAACGATACAATTGCAGATATGCTGACGCGCATCCGCAATGCGAACTTAGCACGGCACCAAACAACACAAGTGCCAGCGACAAAAATGACCCGTAGTATTGCTAAAGTACTACGTGAAGAAGGCTTTATTGGTGAGTTTGAAGAAGCTGGGGATGGTATAAAACTAAACCTAGTAATAGCCTTGAAGTACAAAGGTAAAAATCGTCAGCCCCTAATTACTGCCCTAAAGCGAGTCAGTAAGCCCGGTTTACGTGTTTACTCCAATAAAAAAGAATTGCCACGAGTACTAGGCGGTATTGGCATTGCGGTAATTTCTACATCCAGTGGAATCATGACAGACCGCCAAGCGCGGCGTGAGAACTTGGGTGGTGAAGTGCTTTGCTACGTCTGGTAAAAAAGCTCGTGAGTTAGGAGTGGGGAGTTAAGAATCAAAAATACAACTCATAACTCATAACTTTTAACAGGACAAAGGATAAAAAATTATGTCTCGAATTGGAAGACGCTTAATTACAGTTCCGGCGAAAGTACAAGTAACCATTGATGGCGCAAATGTACTTGTCAAAGGTCCTAAAGGCGAACTATCTCGCGTTTTACCCCCGAATGTGAATGTATCTCAAGAAGGGGAAATTTTGACGGTGAACCGTCGTGATGAAACCCGCACATCCCGCCAATTGCACGGTTTATGCCGGACTTTGGTCGCCAACATGGTGGAAGGGGTTTCCACTGGATTTCAACGTCGCTTGGAAATTCAAGGGGTTGGTTACCGGGCACAACTTCAAGGTCGCAACCTGATATTAAACATGGGTTACAGCCATCAAGTGCAGATTGTTCCTCCAGAGGGAGTTCAATTTGCTGTTGAGGGTACCCTAAATGTGATTGTTAGCGGCTATGACAAAGAAATAGTCGGGAATACAGCCGCGAAAATTCGTGCTGTTCGTCCACCAGAACCTTACAAAGGTAAGGGGATTCGCTATGCAGGTGAAGTGGTAAGACGGAAAGCTGGTAAGACTGGTAAGAGTGGTAAGAAGTAGAAATGAAACTTACTCGTAGAGAATCAAAAACACGTCGCCATCGACGTATCCGTGGTAAGGTCGAGGGTTGTGCAGAACGCCCAAGGTTAGCTGTATTTCGCTCGAATGAGCATATTTACGTTCAGCTAATTGATGACACTTTGCAGCAAACTTTGGTATCAGCTTCGAGCTTAGAACCCGATTTAAAAACTAAATTAGGTTCCGGTTCTAACTGTCAAGCTTCTATAGAAGTTGGCAAGTTAATTGCAGCGCGATCGCTCGAAAAAGGAATCAGCAAGATCGTCTTCGATCGCGGTGGTAACCTTTATCACGGTCGTGTCAAAGCACTAGCTGAAGCTGCACGGGAAGCTGGTTTAGATTTTTAAAGTCATTGGTCATTTGTTAGAGCGTCAGAGCGTCAGAGCGTCATTGGAAATAACGCAAATGACTTTAGACAGAAGACGAAAGACAAATGAGATTGATTCAAATGGCAAAGGACATTGATTTATGGCAACTGAGAGAAAAAGCAGAACAAAACGCGCCAAAAAGGAAGAAACTACCTGGCAAGAGCGCGTGATCCAAATTCGACGGGTGAGCAAGGTTGTTAAGGGTGGTAAAAAACTTAGCTTCCGTGCCATTGTCGTTGTTGGTAACGAACGCGGTCAAGTTGGTGTTGGTGTAGGCAAAGCCTCAGATGTAATTGGTGCTGTCAAAAAAGGCGTAGCCGACGGCAAAAAACATCTGATTGATGTGCCTATTAATAAAGGGAACTCCATTCCCCACCCCATTAACGGTACAGGTGGCGGCGCTAAGGTGATGATGCGCCCAGCAGCCCCAGGTACTGGTGTAATTGCCGGTGGTGCTGTCCGGACAGTATTAGAGTTGGCAGGTGTTCGGAACGTCCTGGCAAAACAACTCGGTTCCAACAATCCACTGAACAATGCTAGAGCCGCAGTCAATGCTTTATCTACCCTGCGAACCTTCGCTGAAGTAGCTGAAGACCGAGGCATTCCTGTAGAAAATCTTTACATCTAAGTAGTTATTTGTTCTTGGTTAGTGGTTATTGGTTGACAGTTAACAACTAACAATTAACAACTAACGACTAACAATTAACAAAAGACAACCAACAACCAATAAAGTTTCACTTATGAGACTAAACGATCTTAAGCCACAAAAAGGCTCGAAAAAACGCCGCAAACGTGTAGGACGCGGTATTGCCGCAGGTCAAGGTGCCAGTGCCGGTCTAGGTATGCGGGGTCAAAAATCTCGTTCTGGTAGCGGTACCAGACCTGGGTTTGAGGGTGGTCAACAGCCGTTGTACCGTCGGATACCCAAGTTGAAGGGCTTTCCCGTCATTAACCGTAAAAATTACACTACGATTAATGTAGAAAAGCTCGCTTCTCTCCCCGCCAACACAGAGGTAACTTTGCAATCCTTAAAGGAAGTCGGTATTCTTACCGCTGGCAAACACCCACTGAAAATTTTAGGTAATGGGGAATTGGGCGTTGCGCTCAATGTCAAAGCAGCAGCTTTCACACAATCAGCAAAAACCAAAATTGAGGCAGCTGGTGGGAGTTGTGAAGTTGTAGGGTAAACCCCTGCTCCCATATGCTGCCGTCCCCCCTCACTCTCAAGGTAGCCCTTTATGATCAGTCGAGATAAAGCCCCAACGGCTCAAGAAACTTTTATGCAGATGGCGCAAGCAGCTGGACTTAGAGGTCGGCTGCTTGTCACCATCGGTATTTTAATTTTGATTCGTCTGGGCATCCACGTGCCCATTCCCGGAATTAATCGAGAAGCTTTTGGCGCAGCCCTCCAAAATAGTAACCAGATACTGAGCTTTTTGGATATTTTTTCTGGAGGCGGACTTTCTGCAGTGGGAGTCTTTGCTTTAGGTATTTTGCCTTATATCAATGCTTCGATTATTATCCAATTACTGACTGCAGCGATCCCATTTTTAGAAAATTTACAGAAAAATGAAGGCGAGGCGGGACGGCGGAAAATTTCTCAATATACACGTTATGTGTCTTTGGGTTGGGGGATTATTCAAAGTATCTTCTTGGCGGCATTCTTGCTAAGACCCTATGCCTATAATTATGGACCTATTTTTGTCGCTCAAACGGCGATCGCTCTGGTAGCTGGTTCAATGTTCGTGATGTGGGCATCGGAACTGATTACAGAACGGGGTATTGGTAATGGTGCATCTTTGTTGATTTTTGTCAACATTGTCGCAACACTGCCAAAAGCCTTGGGTGACACCCTCGATTTTGTGCAAACAGGAAATCGGGAAGCAGTGGGTCGCGTAATTGTATTATTGCTACTGTTTATCGCCACCATTGTTGGGATTGTGTTTGTTCAAGAAGGAATGCGTCGCATCCCGATCATTAGTGCCCGCCGTCAAGTCGGTCGCCGAGTTTTGGCAGAGCAACGTAGTTTCCTACCCTTGCGACTCAACCAAGGTGGGGTAATGCCAATTATTTTTGCTACTGCTATCCTCAGCTTGCCCGGTTTGATTGCTCAGGTAACTAAAAATGCTGATGTAGCGAATTTCGTCAGTACTTATCTCAGTCCTGTGGGTTCAGGGTCTTGGGTATACGCACTGGTTTCCCTAGTTGCCATCGTTTTCTTCAGCTACTTCTATTCTTCGTTGATTCTCAACCCAGTGGATGTGGCGCAGAACTTAAAGAAAATGGGTTCTAGTATCCCTGGGATTCGTCCGGGGAAAGCAACTACTGAGTATATTGAGCGGGTCACGAATCGACTGACTTTTTTGGGTGCAATCTTTTTGGGCTTGATTGCTATTGTCCCTACCGCAGTTGAAAGTGCTTTGTCTGTGCCAACCTTTAAAGGTATAGGCGCTACCTCATTGTTGATTCTGGTCGGTGTGGCGATTGAGACGGCAAGACAAATCCAAACTTATGTGATTTCTCAACGCTACGAAGGAATGGTGAAGTAATAGTGACACGATTAATCTTCTTGGGACCGCCTGGAGCTGGTAAAGGAACTCAAGCTAAAGCCTTAGCGGAACATTTGAATATTCCCCATATTTCCACAGGTGAGATATTGCGGCAAGCACTGCAAGACCAAACCCCTTTGGGTATTAAAGCTCAAAGTTATATGGATCGCGGTGAATTGGTTCCAGATATTCTTGTGCAGGAGATGGTGCAGGAGCGCCTAAATCAACCTGATGCCCAGCACGGTTGGATTTTGGATGGCTTTCCTCGCACTGTTAACCAAGCTGTTTTTCTTGAGAAATTACTGGTGAAACTAGACCAGTCTGGTGAAATGGTAGTCAGCCTAGAAGTACCAGATGATGTCGTAGTGGCGCGGTTGCTAGCACGCGGACGGAAAGATGATTCAGAAGACGTGATTCGCCGTCGCTTGGAAGTCTACCGTTTTGAAACAGCACCCTTGATTAATCATTACCACGAGCAGCAGAAGTTGCTAAAAGTTAATGGTAATCAGTCCCTTGAAGAAGTCACTACCGAACTGGAGTTGGCGATCGCTTCTTAATAGGAGACAGGGGAGGCAGGGGAGGCAGGGGAGCAGGGGAGAATTAATTTCTAACTCCTAACTCCTAACTCCTAACTCCTAACTTCCTCCCCCCCCCACGATGCGAGCAAATCTTAAATAAGATATATTAAAAAACTGTTGATATATTTTCAAAAATGTGTTCTCTTGCAGGTGAAGGTGCTGCAAAGGAATAAAAAACTACTGAGTTGAGGAAAACACAAGTTGTCTAAGCAAGATTTGATTGAAATGGAAGGCACTGTTACCGAGTCATTGCCTAATGCAATGTTTCGTGTTGACTTGGATAACGGCTTTAACGTTCTAGCTCACATTTCCGGTAAGATTCGCCGTAACTACATTAAAATTTTACCTGGCGATCGCGTCAAAGTCGAGTTAACTCCCTATGACTTGACAAAGGGTAGAATTACCTACCGACTTCGGAAAAAGTAAAACTATGTAGAAAATTTTACCATAAGATCGCTTTTTTGGTGCCATAGAATCATTTAAGTGACTAAAATTCCCCAGAAATGCTATAATTTACTATTTGGAGTCAATCGGAAAAGCCATGAAAGTTAGAGCATCTGTCAAGAAAATTTGTGAAAAGTGTAGCGTGATCAAACGTCGGGGTCGTGTAATGGTGATTTGTGTAAATCCCAAACATAAACAACGTCAAGGATAACGCAGATGTCCGGCTCACCGATGTGAGATGAGTCACAAACATCACAATCAATTGCAAGTAACAGCCAAGCACAAGAAAATAGGGAGATAAATACCGTGGCACGGATTGCCGGAGTAGACCTTCCACGCGATAAGCGTATTGAAATCGGTCTAACTTATATTTACGGAATTGGACTATCAAGGGCGCAAAAAATTATCGCCGCTACAGGTGTAAATCCCGATACCCGCGTTAAGGATTTAAGCGATACCGACGTAACTTCCCTCAGAGGCGAAATCGAAAGCAATTACCAAATTGAAGGTGACTTGCGCCGCTGGGAAGCGATGAATATCAAGCGATTAATTGATATTGGTACCTACAGAGGACGACGCCATCGTATGGGCTTGCCGGTAAGGGGACAACGGACTCGCACTAATGCCAGAACCCGTCGCGGTAGAAGGCAGACAGTGGCTGGTAAGAAGAAAGCACCAGGGAAATAATTTTTTCAATGCACGACAAGGCAAGTTTTACCTTAATTCAGTGACACCAACTTTATGGCGCGACCAACTAAAAAAACCGGGAGCAAAAAGCAAAAGCGTAACGTTCCAAACGGGATTGGCTACATCCAGTCTACTTTCAACAATAGCATTGTCACCATTACCGATCAAAACGGAGATGTCATCTCTTGGGCAAGTGCTGGGTCTAGCGGTTTTAAGGGAGCTAAGAAAGGAACTCCGTTTGCCGCACAAACCGCTGCAGAAAGCGCCGCCCGTCGAGCCATCGACCAAGGAATGCGGCAGATTGAGGTAATGGTGAGCGGTCCAGGAGCCGGACGGGAAACCGCTATCCGGGCACTCCAAGGGGCAGGGTTGGAAATTACGCTGATTCGGGATATCACCCCAATTCCTCACAATGGTTGCCGTCCTCCCAAGCGCCGTCGGGTTTAGAAGACAACCTAAAGTCCAGGGCGGTAGCAAGAGAACGCAAACGGGAATATTAGGCACTAGCATCGATTTTTGAAAATCTGACTTGCTTGGTGTCTATCCTTATTAGGCTTGAACTTAGGCTCCTCCCAACCAATCAAGCACCAAAACCCAAAATGTTATGTCACTAGCTAATTCTGTCTTGAGGCGCGTCTAATACCGCCATTGGATAAAAGGACTAGGGAACGACCGTCATAACGGTGGGCATAAAAAATAGCGGTCAGCTTTTCAAGTTTTGCCGACCGACGCCCATTCAGGCTGTATTCGCCTGTCTAGCCTCAACGCAACAAAGCTGATAGCTGTCGCGCTAGTAATCTCGAATCGGCAATTCATATCCGCAAGCCTGCTAGCAGGACCTTAAAACGAGGGAGGCTACTCCGTGGCGCAATTTCAAATTGAATGTGTAGAGTCAAATAACGAGGAAACTCGGAGTCATTACAGTAAATTTGTTCTCGAACCTCTAGAACGCGGTCAAGGAACGACCGTTGGCAATGCCCTGAGACGGGTTTTATTGTCGAATCTAGAAGGAACAGCGGTTACAGCAGTGCGGATTGCAGGCGTCTCACACGAGTTTGCCACAGTTCCGGGTGTGCGGGAAGACGTGCTGGAAATCCTCATGAAAATGAAGGAAGTTATCCTAAAAAGCTATTCTTCTCAGCCCCAGATTGGGAGGTTACTCGTTACAGGTCCTTCAACCGTCACCTCAGCCCACTTTGACCTACCCGGTGAGGTAGAAGTCATCGATCCCACCCAGTATGTAGCGACCTTAGCAGAGGGAGCCAAGCTGGAAATGGAATTTCGGATTGAGAAAGGTAAGGGTTATCGCACAGTTGAACGCGGTCGGGAAGAAGCAACTTCGTTGGACTTCTTACAAATAGACTCAGTGTTTATGCCAGTGCGGAAAGTCAACTATAGTGTTGAAGATTCCCGTGGTGAAGGGTCAATTCCCAAAGATAGACTGCTGTTAGAAGTCTGGACAAATGGTAGTCTCAGCCCCCAAGAAGCTCTTTCTTCAGCTGCTGCGATCTTGGTAGATTTATTCAATCCGCTGAAAGATATCTCCCTCGAACCAACAGACACGATTTCGGACATTGACCAAGACCCAACCGCTCAGATTCCGATCGAAGAGTTGCAACTTTCGGTACGGGCTTACAACTGTCTGAAGCGGGCGCAAGTCAACTCTGTAGCCGACTTATTGGATTATACCCAAGAAGACCTGTTAGAAATCAAAAACTTTGGTCAGAAGTCAGCAGAAGAAGTAGTAGAAGCATTGCAGCGCCGATTGGGCATTACCCTGCCAATGGAAAGAGCTTCTAAACACAACTAAAAATGGTTAGTGGTTATTGGTTGGTAGTTAATTGACGACAACCAACATCCAACTACCAATAATTAACAACACTCCAACTAACAAAACATTATGCGTCACCGTTGTCGCGTCAAAAAACTAGGAAAACCAGCCGACCAGCGCCGCGCATTGTTGCGATCGCTCACCACCGAGTTGATCCGTCATGGTCGAATTACCACCACTCTAATTAGGGCGAAAGCGTTAAGAAGTGAAGTGGAAAAAATGATTACCCTAGCCAAAGAAGGCTCCTTACCAGCACGTCGTCGCGCTCTTGGCTACATCTTCGACAAGCAACTGGTTCATGCCCTATTCGAGCAAGCCCCGACTCGTTATGGTAGTCGTAACGGCGGTTATACCCGCATTTTACACACCGTACCGCGTCGGGGTGATAATGCTGAAATGGCAATCATTGAACTAGTTTAAGTCATTGGTCATTGGTCATTAGTAGTTACTTTTGACTTTTGACTTTTGACAGAATCACTATGTTAGAGAGCGTCCAGTCTACACCAACCCAACGAGTCGCCTTAGTAATTCAATACCTCGGCACCCATTTTCGTGGCTGGCAAAGGCAACTGCAACAACATCGCACCGTCCAAGAAGAGATAGAAAAAGCCATCTTTAAGGTCGTTGGACATCATGTGACACTACACGGCGCGGGTAGAACCGATAGCGGAGTCCACGCCGCAGCCCAAGTAGCACATTTTGATGCCAATTGTGTGATCCCGGCTCATAAGTGGGCGACAATTCTTAATAGTTATCTCCCCAAAGATATATTGATTCGGGCTAGTGCCGGTGTCGATAGTGATTGGCACGCCCAATATAGTGCGGCCTATCGTCGGTATCGCTATACCTTATACACTGAAAATCGACCCAACTTGTTTGTCGAACCCTTCAGTTGGCACTATTATCATTCACCCCTGAATGAATTATTAATCCAAGAGGCATTAGAACCCCTGATGGGACGCCATCACCTAGCAGCTTTCCACCGTGCCGGCTCGAAACGCGAGCATTCTTGGGTCACCGTGCAAGCAGTAGAGTGCTATCGCAGTGAATCGTTTATCCATATTGAAATTCAAGCAGATGGATTTTTGTATGGCATGGTGCGGCTATTAGTGGGGATGTTAGTACAAGTAGGTGCCAGAACGCGATCGCTCGCCAACTTCACCGAACTTTGGACTTTGGAACGTCGAGAAGAAGTCAAACACGCTGCACCCGCCCACGGTTTATGCTTATTGCGAGTCGGTTATCCAGAATTTCCTTTCCCCAAAGAAGTCTGGTTTGACACGCAGCCGAAATTCGTTATTGGATAGTGGTTAGGAGTTAGGAGTATTGAGTTAGGAGTATTGAGTTAGGAGTTAATAAACAACTAACAACCAACAACCAACAACCAACAACTAACAGCCAACAACTAACAACCAACAATTAACAACTAACAACAAGAAAAATGACCACCAACAAAACCCCCCTTCCTACACCGGCTACCATAGAGCATGAGTGGTACATAGTAGACGCTGCCGACCAACGTCTCGGTCGTCTAGCTACCGAAATTGCAATGGTGTTACGTGGGAAAAAGAAACCCCAATACACCCCCAGCATCGACACAGGTGACTTTGTAATCGTCATCAACGCCGAAAAAGTTACAGTTACAGGTAAAAAGCGTACCCAAAAACTTTACCGTCGGCATTCCGGTCGTCCCGGTGGGATGAAAACCGAAACCTTCGCCAAGCTGCAAGACCGCATCCCCGAAAGAATTGTGGAAAAGGCCGTTAAGGGTATGCTACCTAAATGCAGCCTCGGCAAGCAGCTATTTACCAAACTCAAAGTCTACGCGGGTTCAGTCCATCCCCATGATGCTCAAAAACCCAAAGAACTAAAAATTAATACAATCCCAGGAGCTGAAAAATAATGCAAGCCACTGATAAAGACAGCGGACGCGCCGTATACTGGGGCACTGGCCGCCGGAAGTGTTCCGTTGCACGGGTACGCTTAGTTCCAGGTACAGGTCAACTAACTGTGAATAAAAAGCCTGGAGAGGTGTACTTCCAGTTCAACGCTAACTACCTCGGAGTCATCAAAGCCCCCCTAGAAACCCTAGGGATGGAAAATGACTACGATATCCTAGTTACAGCGGAAGGCGGCGGCTTGACTGGACAATCAGATGCAATTCGCCTCGGAGTGGCTCGCGCTTTGTGCGAATTAGACCCTGGTAATCGTCCACCTCTGAAAGTCGAAGGCTACCTCACCCGCGACCCACGAGCGAAAGAGCGGAAAAAATACGGTTTGCACAAAGCCCGCAAAGCTCCTCAGTACTCGAAACGGTAAGCAATGCAGCGATTGGAGCGCATATTCAAGCGCCCTGTTCGTGCGACTAGAGGGCGGAGAGGATGTCAATTTCCGCCGAATGCGACGAGTGCGCGAGACTATCAAAAGCTATAATTTGTACAGATTGACCACGAAAGGAAAAATGGCAAAACCTGATATTCATCCCAAGTGGTATCCAGATGCGAAGGTTTACTGCAACGGTCAAGTTGTAATGACTGTTGGTTCTACTAAACCCGAACTACATGTCGATGTTTGGTCTGGAAACCACCCTTTTTACACTGGTACCCAAAAGATTATTGACACCGAAGGTCGCGTTGAGCGCTTCATGCGGAAGTACGGTATGTTTGAAGCCAGCAACTCTGGCAGTACAGATTCCTCCGACGAAACTAAAAAGTAGCTGGTTGGCTCTGCTGTTAATGACGACCCTGCATCTGCTGGGTCGATTTTGTGTATCTTGCAGAAGCTCATTAGTTATTTTTTAAGGACGCTCATCATGGCTGAATCATACCTGTTGGAGAAACTCAAATCTGTTGAACAAACTTTTAATGAATTAACTCGTCGCCTTGGTGACCCAGATACGGCGAAAAACCCCGACGAGTATCAAAAAATAGCTAAGTCTCGTTCTGGATTGGAGGAGGTAGTTAATACCTACGAAAATTGGAAAATCGCTCAGTTCGACTTAGTAGGGGCCCGTCAGGTTTACAAAGAGTCGGCAAGTGACCTAGAGTTCCAAGAAATGGCGGCTCTGGAAGTTAAGGAACTTGAAGAAAAAATAGAATATTTAGAAACTCGTCTGAAGGTATTGCTCTTACCCCGCGATCCTAATGATGATAAAAACATCATGTTGGAAATTCGGGCTGGTACTGGTGGCGATGAAGCCAGTATTTGGGCTGGTGATTTGATGCGGATGTACACTCGCTATGCCGATACTCAAGGCTGGAAAGTCAAATCGGTCAGCGCATCTGAAGGAGAAATGGGCGGTTGGAAAGAAGTTATTCTTGAGATTACAGGGGACAATGTTTACAGCCAACTGAAGTTTGAAGCCGGAGTGCATCGCGTGCAGCGCGTACCAGCAACTGAAGCTGGCGGACGAATTCACACTTCTACCGCAACTGTGGCGATTATGCCCGAAGTGGATGATGTGGAAATCCACATTGACCCGAAAGAAATTGAGATGAAAACTGCTCGTTCTGGCGGTGCTGGCGGACAAAACGTCAACAAGGTCGAAACTGCTGTTGACTTGATCCACAAACCCACTGGTATCCGAATTTTCTGCACAGAAGAACGCAGCCAGTTACAAAACAAAGAACGGGCAATGCAAATTCTCCGCGCCAAGCTCTATGAAATCAAGCTACGCGAACAACAGGATGCTATAAGTTCTGAACGGCGATCGCAAGTTGGTACGGGTTCGCGTTCCGAAAAAATACGGACATACAATTACAAAGATAACCGGGTCACCGACCACCGTTTGAATCAGAACTACTCCCTTGACCCTGTTCTACAAGGCGATTTAGAGGTTCTAGTTCAGTCTTGTATCTCTCAAGACCAGCAGGAACGCCTAGCGGAACTCGCCACTTCAAATGCTAATTAATTGGGAGATGGAAAGATGGGGAGATGGGAGAGGATTTAAAAATTCCTAACTCAATACTCCTAACTCCTCACTTTCCAAGAGTTTTCCTGTTGCTTTTAACACACACATTCGGTTTTCTAATGCGACGTTGAGGGCATCTTCCATTTCGGAAAGATAGTCATAGTAAGCGAATTCATAATGCATGATGCGATTTAATCTTGCCCATTCTTTAATGTTAGGGCAGGTATCAATTGTTTCTTCGATTTCCTGCTGCCAGCGAGAGAAAATTCGGTAACTAAAAAAGCTGCTACAGATGTTTCCTTTCTCATCCCAGAAGGAAATACACACCTGATGCTTCAATTTGCGAATTTTCTTGATTTCCTTGACGTTAATATTCTTAACTTTCAAAGCTTCTTTCGCCTCAGCGTCAGAAATATCCCAATTTTCTGGTTTAATCTTATTAGCGGTTATTAAATTTTGACCTTTACGGCGGTATCGGTTAACTTTGCGTGACTTGGTAAACATGATGCACCCTCCCTGTTATCAGCACTAATGTCGAAAGTCGAAAAAAAGTAAATTAAATTATTTAATTGTTTAAACTAAATGTTGATTGTTAACATCTTATCTAATAGGATACCAGTTTTAATGAACCATATCAATATACAAGTAAAGTTTTAGTTTGCTAACTAAACTTGTAATTAAACTTGACTAGCTATAAAGGCAGTGAACATCGAAAGCAGACAAAAACTAATTGAAATCATTAAATTAGCTCGTGGCTCAATGTTCTTTCATCGCAAGGTCGCTAGCGATATTTTTCAGGCTAAATTGAGTGCTTAATGAAGGAAGAAGGAAGAAGGAAGAAGGAGGTTTATATATGGAGATACAGAACCCCAACTCAAAAGCAAAGACCCTACGTTCTTGTCGGGGTATTAAAAAGAATAGCGATGATAATATTTAAACGCTCCAGGTAGAGAACTTGATGGATCGCACTTGGGAGGAAAACAGTGTCAAATTTTAGACCAGCGACACAGGGAAATGGAGAATATTAAAGAAATTAAGAAATAATCCGTCAATTGGTGGTGTCGCGATGCCAAATTTTAAGTAAAATTTTGTTAAGATTGGACACGGTGCGAACACTTCCGCCTTATCCACCTATCCCTCGCTTTGGAGACACTTGATGCTGCGACTGGAACATATCAGTAAGATTTACCCCACAGGCGAAGTCCTCAAAGATGTAAATTGGGAAGTCAAGTCAGGCGATCGCATTGGCTTGGTTGGAGTCAATGGTGCCGGAAAATCAACCCAACTCAAGATGATTGCTGGGGAAATTGAACCCACTGCGGGTGTTATAATTCGCCCTACGAGTATGCATATCGCTTACTTGAACCAAGAGTTTGAAGTTGATACCACCCGGACTGTCAAGGAAGAATTTTGGCGGGCATTTGCGGAAGCGAACCAGGTGAATCAAGATTTATCTGGTGTTCATCGTTCGATGGAAACGGCCACACCTGATGAGTTAGACGAGTTGATTCACAAAATGGATCGTCTCCAACGCCAGTTTGAAGCAATGGATGGCTATAACTTAGAGGCCAAAATCGATAAGATTTTACCAGAAATGGGTTTCGATGCCCAAGATAGCGATCGCCTGGTGAGTGCTTTTAGCGGTGGTTGGCAAATGCGGATGAGTTTGGGTAAAATTCTGCTGCAAAAGCCTGACTTGTTGCTGCTGGATGAACCTACAAACCACCTGGATTTGGAAACTATCGAGTGGTTGGAAAATTACCTGCGTAATTTAACTACACCGATGGTAATAGTCTCCCATGACCGGGAGTTCCTTGACCGCCTCTGCACTCAAATTGTAGAAACGGAACGTGGGGTTTCTGCTACCTACCTGGGTAACTACTCTTCATACCTGGCACAAAAAGCTGAAAATCAAGCAGCGCAATTGAGTGCATACGAACGTCAGCAGAAGGAAATCGACAAGCAACAAACGTTTGTTGATAGATTCCGGGCTAGTGCGACTCGCAGTACTCAAGCAAAAAGCCGGGAAAAACAATTAGACAAAATTGAACGGGTCGAAGCACCGATTGCGGGTGTGAGAACTTTGCGTTTCCGCTTTCCTGACGCACCCCGTAGCGGTAGGGAAGTTGTCGAAATTAAAGATTTAACTCATACCTATGGTGATAAAATCTTATTTCTAGCAGCGAATTTGACGATTGAAAGAGGCGATCGCATTGCTTTCTTAGGTCCCAACGGTGCTGGTAAATCTACATTATTGCGTCTAATTACAGGTAGCGAGCAACCGACAGAAGGTACTGTAAAATTAGGCGAACACGGCGTTATTCCCGGTTACTTTGAACAAAACCAAGCAGAAGCTTTGGATTTGAGTAAAACAGTCATGGAAACCATCCATGATGAAGTGCCCGATTGGAAGAATGAAGAAGTCCGCACAATTTTAGGAAGATTTCTCTTTTCTGGCGATACTGTATATAAGAAAGTTGAGTCTTTGAGTGGTGGAGAAAAAGCACGTTTGGCATTAGCAAAAATGCTTTTACGTACCGTTAATTTCTTGATCCTAGATGAGCCGACAAACCACTTGGATATTCCAGCAAAGGAAATGCTAGAAGAAGCCATTCAAAATTATGACGGCACCGTGATTGTAGTCTCCCACGACCGTTATTTTATCTCCCAAATAGCTAACAAAATCGTTGAAATTCGCGATGGAGAATTCCGCGTTTATTTAGGCGATTACCATTACTACTTGGATAAAATAGCTGAAGAAAAAGAACAAGCAAAACAAGAAGTATTAGCTGCCGAAAAAGCCGCCAAAAAAGCGGCAAAATCTTCTAAAGCTGGGACGAAGAAGAAATGAGTTAGTGGATAGTGGTTAGTGGTTAGTGGTTAATAGTATAGTGTTTATTGGATATTGGTTAGTGGCTAGGAGTCAACAACTAACAATTAACAACTAACTACTAACAATTAACAACCAACAAATAACTACTAACAACTAACTACTAACAAAAATAATTCTCAATAACGGCGAAGAATTAATCAAAAAATAACAAAACAAGTTTTTAGGCAGAAATTCACTTGCTCTGGTGAACAGCAGTGGTATCATTCGGATATTACAAAAAGTAAAGGGCTATTTACTATGACCAAAGCACCTGTTGCTCCGGTGGTGCTAGTCATTTTAGACGGATGGGGCTACTGCGAGGAGACACGAGGAAACGCCATTGCCGCTGCTAAAACTCCCGTAATGGACAGCTTATGGGCAGCTTATCCGCACACCCTCATCCGCACATCAGGTAAAGCCGTGGGATTGCCAGATGGACAAATGGGTAACTCAGAAGTTGGTCATTTGAACATTGGTGCTGGGAGAGTGGTACCTCAGGAATTGGTACGCATCTCAGACGCGGTAGAGGATGGCTCAATAGCACAAAATCCAGCGCTTGTCAAGATTTGTCAGGAAGTTCGCGCTCAAAACGGCAAGCTACACGTAGTAGGGCTTTGTTCAGAGGGTGGGGTACACTCGCATTTAAGCCATTTATTCGGACTACTAGACTTAGCTGCATCACAGAAAATTTCGGAAATTTGCATTCACGCCATCACCGATGGACGTGACACCTCACCTAAAGAAGGCGTAACAGCCATTGGGTTAATTCAAGACTATATAGAACGCCGAGGCATTGGGCGTATAGCCACCCTCAGTGGTCGTTACTACGCAATGGATAGAGATAAGCGCTGGGATCGGGTTAAACGCGCCTACGATGTCATGGCAATTGATGGCAAAGGTGATGGACGAACAGCAGTTGAAGTTATCAAAGAATCCTATGAATCCGGCGTAAACGACGAGTTTATCGCTCCAATTCGACTTGCACCTGGTGCGGTAGAAGCAGGGGATGGGGTAATATTTTTTAACTTCCGTCCAGACCGTGCCAGACAACTCACCCAAGCCTTTGTCAGTCCTAAATTTGACGGATTTGAGAGACAGCAAATTAAGCCATTGTCCTTTGCCACCTTTACCCAATACGACCCAGAATTACCAGTTGCTGTAGCCTTTGAGCCTCAGAACCTCAGTAATATCCTCGGAGAAGTAATTGCTCAACATGGCTTACAGCAGTTTCGTACAGCCGAAACCGAGAAATATGCCCACGTCACCTACTTCTTCAATGGCGGACTAGAAGAACCCTTTCCTTTTGAAGATAGGGAACTCATTAGCAGTCCAATGGTAGCGACTTACGACAGCGCACCTGCAATGTCCGCCTCTTCTGTGACCGAAATAGCGATCGCCGCCGTTTCCAAGCGCGTCTACTCCTTGATTGTGATTAATTATGCCAACCCAGACATGGTAGGGCATACAGGAATCATAGACGCAACAGTGACAGCAATCGAAACAGTAGATAAATGCCTTGGTCGTTTAGTCGAAAGCATCAGCAAAGTTGGGGGTACAACAATTATTACCGCCGACCACGGGAACGCTGAGTATATGCTAGATAATGTGGGTAATCCTTGGACAGCTCACACCACCAACCCAGTCCCCTTAATTCTCGTAGAAGGAGAGGGCGCAAAAATCCCCGGACACGGTACAGATGTGGCATTGCGAAGCGACGGTAAACTAGCCGACATTGCTCCCACCATCCTGGAGATTTTACAGCTACCCCAACCGCTAGAAATGACAGGGCGATCGCTCGTACAAGCATCTGAGTATGATGTGCAATTCAAACGCACTCCCACACCAGTTGGACTGTCAAACAATTAGGAGTTATTAATTAGGAGTTATGAGTTAGGAGTTAAGAATTAAGAGTTATTAATTAAGAGTTATTAATTAGGAGTTGTAAGTTATGAATTAACAGGCAGTTGTAATTCCTAACTCCTAACTCCTAACTCCTAACTCCTAACTCCTAACTCCTAACTCCTAACTCCTAACTCCTAACTCCTAACTCCTAACTCCATTCCTTCCACTCCCTAATAAATTACATTGTTACCATGACCATTACTAATATTGTGCAAGGCCTTTGGTCTTTTTCCGGCGTTGGTTTAATTATCCTAGTATTACTCCATAGCCCCAAAGGTGATGGTATTGGGGCAATTGGCGGACAAGCCCAATTGTTTAGCAGCACCAAAAGTGCAGAAAATACCCTCAACCGAGTTACCTGGGCACTCACAGTGATTTTCCTCGGTCTAACCGTAGTTCTCAGCGCTGGTTGGCTGCCAAAATGAGGAGGGGGATGAAGGACAAAGGGAGTGGGGGCTAAGAACTGTTAAATAAAATATACCCATAAGTGGACAAAATATCTCAATTGTCCAGATATCAATCTTTAGTAGCCCTTGTTTGAGTTCTGTATATGACTCTTGACGAAAAGCAAGGCACCCGTCAAGAGGCTTTTTTTGCCTGTTCGTATCTTTCTTGACAGTTTGAGCTTTTGAGTGCTAAAAGGCGCGAACATATTTTTGAAAATACGTTATTAGACGCGTATAATTAATAAGTGAGCTAATTAAAGGTACGAGCATTGAGTCGGTAATAACTTTATGCCGCAAATTTTTCAATCCTACGTCACTCAAATCTCAAATAGCTTTTGTTTAGAACAAAAAGCAATTGAGATGTTAGAACAACTCTCACCCACAATGGCGCAAATGTCAATCCGGGCGTTGGCGGGATTGTCAAGCAGTATCAAAAAAGCGAAACTTAATACGGTTCTTCAGCAAACCTTTGGTGTAAATAAACGTTATGCCAATAGCGTCATTAATTTCGTGAATGGTGAATTAAAATCAGCGCAAGAATCTTATAAAAGACACATTGAAATCTTCGACGCTAAAATTAAGTCAATTAACGAAACTATTAATAATTTCAGTAAAAGGTTTTATCAGCATAGTCAATACGTTCAAGCGATTGAAAAACAAAACAATTCGATTAAATATATTCAAAATACCAAGAATGGTCAAGTTAAAAAGCTTGTCCCCTCAAAGAAAAAAGCAGAATTTGATGATGCTTGCCCAATTAATGGTAGGCAACATGGTAAAACTTATTTACAACTAGCGAAATTTCAATTACATCAAAAGAAACGCCAACTAAAAATGTACTTAGACCGCAAGGCAACAGTACTAAAAATTGGCGTGAAAGTCAATTTAGGCAACTTAGGAAAAATTCCCTTTATTGGCAGTACTAATGAAACTGGAAGTAACCAAATATGCCAATTTGAGCCAGGAATTATTCCTTCATTAAAGATTCGTATTCCTTACTTCTTAGAGGCATCATTTGGAGAATATATTCAACTACCACTTTATAAGTTCAATAAACATGGTGCTGCCCAAATCAATACATCCTGGGCATTAAATCGCGCTTTATCCTATGTCTTCTCTAAAAATAAGAAAGGCAAGTGGGTAGTGGCGATTATGACCGCAGTGGACTTTCCGCTACATAGTAATAATAGCTTACTTGGCTGTATTGGCTTAGATATCAACCCTGGTTCAATTGGTTGGTGTGCCACAAGTGAGCATGGAAATCCAATCGCTTGGGGAAAAATTAATCTCGATTTACATTCTTGCAGTTCGCAACAAACTGAATCTCGTTTAAGCGAAGCCATTACCAAAATTACTCAACGAGCATTAGCATCAAATAAGCCAATTGTAATTGAAAAGTTAGACTTCTCTCAAAAGAAAAAGCAGTTTAAGAGAGGTCGTAAATATAACCGGATGCTATCTGGTTTTGCTTACTCTAAGTTCTTTGAGCTATTAAAAGCTAGATGTTTGAAACTTGGTATCAAAGTTATTGAAGTCAGTCCCAAATACTCAAGTCAAATCGGTGTTGTCAAGTATATGCGTCGTTATGGCATGGGTTTTGATTCTGCGGCAGGACTAGTAATAGCACGTCGTGGTATGGGAATTTATTATGAAAAGCTGCCAGCGAGATACGCCTTGCAGAGTCAGATTCAAGCCTCACCTCGCAAGCACGTCTTTGCACATTGGCAGCGTTTCAATCGGTATTACAGGAATGTAGGTTCTCGTAATGCTTGGTTTGGTATACCTAATCTAACAGGTTCTACTGGTGACGGCTTGGCGAACACCGGAAATCTTGGATTTCCAAAGCTACGGCACAGGCAAGAGAGTTCAATCCTTTCCATCAGGTAGTGAAGGTGTGACTCCTTCAAGGGAGGAGAGATTGACCGCTATCTTTCCGGTTGAACAATTTTATCCATTTGTGGGTAGATATGAGTAAACTTTTTTGAGCGGTAAAACCCAACAACCTACGCTTAATACCCTGAAATGTCTACTAGTCCATCACAGCAACTTTGCAGGGTTTATGGTAAGAAGTTTTTTCTCCCCCTGCTCCCCTGCTCCCCTGCTCCCCTGCTCCCCCTGCCTGCCTTCACCCGTTATTTTTGGGTTGGTCGAGTACTAGTGCGGCAGTTAATTGCAGCCCTGACATTAGCTATTTGCACGGGACTGCTTGTTATTTTCATTAACGGGCAGTCCTTTGCTATACTGCCGCACTCTACCAATGGCTTGACAAAAAACACAATATATAGTATAGGCAAGGTATCGATTTCCGTCTCCCAAAAGCCCCATTCTTTACCACACACACTGGCGAAGTGGCAAGATAATAGGAACAGTGGTGATTATTTTTCGCAAATAGCACCGACAAAGGTTGGTTATTTAGTTTGGTCAAAATTTCCAGTTCGGGTTTATATAGAACCACCGAAAATAGTTAATATTCAGCAGGCTGAAGATTGGGTAGAAACTGTCAGAATGGCTCTGCAAGAATGGAATGTCTATTTGCCCAATTCGATAGTCGAACAGCCAGCAGATGCAGATATTGCCATTATTCGCAAAACTCCACCCCTGAGCGGCAACCCACCCCGCGCCCGTTCCGCACAAACCAGCTACGAGCTATACACAAACAACAACGTCTTATCCCATCGCTTCAGTATTCTGTTGAGTCCCAGTCAAACAGGTGATTATCTGACTGCAGCAGTGCGCCATGAATTCGGTCACGCCTTGGGTATATGGGGTCACAGCCCGCTACAAAGTGATGCTCTATACAAATCCCAAGTCCGCAACCCGCCACCAATTTCTGCCAGAGATGTGAATACTTTGAAGCGGGTTTACGAACAGCCAACGAATTTGGGGTGGGCTGTTAGTAGTTAAGGTAAAGCACAGCCCCCTAAATCCCGGTCACATGCTACAAGTCGGCAGAGCCAAGAAACGCAGTGGCTCCCCAAGTATGCGCCGATTTACTCCTCTATTTAGTTTTCGGTCAGTCTCAAATCCCAGAGGGAGCAACTGTCCACGACTTGACACCAAATCAACGAGTGATTATCAAGGCGATCGCCGATAATGCCAGCACCGGACAAGAAATGCTTTATCGAGACGGCACATTAAACTTTATGGGAATCTGTGCAGTTTCTCAAAGTGCTGGTTCCCAAGCACGGGATAAGCTGGTTAGATTTCTCAATGGTCAGACGCTTGAATATGGGAGTTGAAGAAGGAAGAAGGAAGAAGAAGGTTTTGAGATGGGGATACAGAACCCCAACTCAATTTTTTAACTTGCAATTCCTACACAGGACGCAGATTCATCAATTCTTGGGGAGATGCCAACATATCAATCGCCACAAAGAAAATCTTACCTTGGGGATTGATTAAAAACCGCCAGGAAATATTCATTCCCACAGTGACACCAAACCAAGGTGTTTGAACTACACCTGTAACTTTCAACTGCTTGGAACCATCAGATTGAACATCGCAAATGCCTTGTTTGGGCATCATATTCAATCCCTGTGCTTCTTCACGCATATATTTGGCGATCGCTTCACGACCGACAATTGGCTTCTGGAATGGGGGTTGCAAGGCTCCATCATCAGTAAATAAATCAATCGCAGCATCAAAGTTGTCTGAGTTCATTGCCTGAATGTAGCCCAGGACAGCAGGCTCTGTAACACCATCAATTTTGATTGAGGTAATAGGAGCAGATGTACGTGCAAATGCAGGTTCTGGAGCCGCTTTTGAGCTGCTTGGACCTAACTCTGAAGTGTCAAATCCCATATCTACTACGGTATTACGCAGTACCGTAATTTGCTGACCTGCATCAAGTTTTTTGGTTGCTTCTAGCACCATTTGCACCCCTGGGGACATTTGATAACCAATTGGGATGGGTACGACAAAACCTTTTACCATCAATTCTGATAATTCAAACCAAAAAGCTAGTTTGGTGTTGACACTAAAGAAGCCATAAGAACGGCTGATGGGAGTATCAGCACGGCTTGCCAAATCCCGCATGACTTTTGTTTGCTCATCAGGAGACATCTGCTTAATTTGATTTAGCAAACTTTCCGCTAGTTGCAAACGCGCTGCTCCTGGGGCTGCGGGAGTAATTGTCTTGCCCATTTCGGTGTAGGCATACCACAAATATGCTAGTTGGTCGTCAATGCTGAGTTGATCGAACAATGCTATGGTCGCTGGAATGGGGCTGGGAATTTGAGTGTTTGAGAAAATATTCTGAGCGGACTCGATAGTTAAAGCCATGATAGATACCCCAGTATTTTTGTTTGTAAATTCAGAAAATTCAAAATGTCAACGAACAAATGTTAAAGCAAAAGAATTTTGCCGAAGAAAACTAAGCAATTCGCGTCAAAATAAGCCGATATTGCCCTTCATCTACACAAAACTAATCTCGTAGGTGCTAGCTTGATTGAGTTTTTCCGCACACTCAATCAAGCCAGCCCAAGGACTGTCTCACAGATAAATCTTCAGTTCAATTATAAATCTGTTCGTTGACTCTAAATTGTCAACAACTTAACTCAGCGAAGTTATGCAATTTTTTTTCAGAGGTTTAACTCTTACGTAACTAAGCTTAACAATATTTTGTACTTTTGTAAATTTTATTAAAATATTTTTTACTTATTTATCTATCCAGGAACAGAGGGTTTAATACCCCGGCTTTTACAGGGAGCCAGTTTTGAGTTGGGGTTCCAATCCACATATATAAACCTCGTCCTTCTTCCTTCTTCAATTCTGATAATATTTATTTATGTTAAATATATTTCAACATAATACAAAGCATAAAGCATCTAAGAGTTTCTTTCCAGGCGTTGCTGAATTGAGCTATTAATGCGGATGTTAAGTAGATGGTTGGAAATAAATATACTTACATACAACTTGAAACTCCCCACGGATAAATCCGGGGGATTCTTAAGGAGTCCAAAAATGAACCCTTAAAGGCGTACTCAATGCGCCACTACTGACTCCCGTTAGATCCAGGTCTAGGGTTACCGCTACTTTTTTAATGATGTTCGCGCTGCTCCGTTGCAATCAGCATTAATTAAAAGCTTTTTTCCGGTTGTAAAATCCTGCATCATAGATGGAATCAGCAACGCCTTGAAAGAATACTCTATGCTGCTCTATAGAACTTAGACAACTATTGACATCGTTGTAATAGTTGTTGTCTACTTCCTGTTTCAACCAAGGGAGACGGCTCCTTCTTGTCCACAGGCGTTTTCCCCCAATTAGAGGGCTTCAACT
>JAESGD010000076.1_pt1 | contig 98604 bp, 80 predicted proteins | sample 9269581 | NCBI WGS metagenome assembly JAESGD01 (sample SAMN14515903, study PRJNA621661) | algae metagenome | isolation source: Cyanomargarita calcarea GSE-NOS-MK-12-04C and co-occurring heterotrophs from... | place: USA: Grand Staircase Escalante National Monument, Utah | collected 2007-12-30 | reverse complement strand
CAAAATCAAAAAGAAACCTAACAATTCCCGGCGTTCGCGTAGCGTGCCCGCAGGGCTTATAAAATCGCCAACTGCTAGCCCCCATGCTTAAAAGCAGGGGCTACCCCGCAGTTGAGTTATCGGTGTACAACACGGATTTACTGAGAGCTTGGAAAAATTCAGCCGTAAACAATTCTGCCCACCAACAGGACGGGCTTGTTTTTTCAGTTTCGGCTCTAATTGCTTCCACCAACATTCCACAGTGTAGATATCTTCCAGGGAGAGGTTAAACATTAAACAAACGGCTTTTTCCGTGACAAATCGCGCTAGATTATGAATGACAGGCGATTTGTGAACAATTTTTGATTCACGGATGACGAGCGTTTTTTCTTGGAGCAATGATACCATAGTAGATACATCCTGTTGAAGCAGGATTAATTTTGCTATTATTGCGATCGCTCTTCAGTTTTATTAGGACAGAGAGCGATCGTTTTATAGACTACAATTATTTATTAAACGACTACCAGTAGTCAACTGTCAAGAAAAAAATGGGAATTATTAGGTTGCGGGTAAGAGAACTTGCTTTGGAGAAGGGCTGGACGATAAAAGAAGTGTCCGATCGCTCAGGAGTTGTCTATAGTACGCTCAGGACTTATGCCCGTTCACCAGGAATGACAATGGTTGACTTTACCGCAATCCGAAAATTAGCCCGGACGTTTGATGTGATGATCGAAGACTTGGTTGAAGTGTTAGAAGATTAGACTTGGTTGAAAGTGATTGATACAGAAGAAGATTTAATCAGCATTCTCCAAGGTTTCAAAGCTATTGGTAAATGCTACCTTTAACCTACCATCTAAAAGCAGCAAGGGTAGTGCAACTGTTTTATGGTGAATCTGATCGCCTTTTCACCAAAGTTAAAAAGTTATTGTTATGCCTGTCCAAATAAATCATCGCAGCATAACAAATTAATATCCGTATCCTACCTACCACTGTAGAACCACTGACTCGTTTTTTTGAGTCTTTTAATATTTCCGGATAATTGCGGACGCAATCAAAAGAAATATCATGGTATTTTACACATTAGCGTTCCTCTGCTAAAGAGGGTGAAATTAATCGCCCTCTTAGCGGATTTTTTTAGTGTAACTCAAAATTTTTTAAATAAAACAGACAAAATACTCGTCCAAATCAAGCATTGCAGCATAGTCAACTAATATGCCTATGCTCCAACGACTGTAGAACCACTGACACATTTTTAAAGGTGTTTTAATAGTTCAGGATAATTGCGGACGCAACCTCCTAAAATATCGTGGTATTTTACACATTAGCGTTCCTCTGCTAAAGAGGGTGAAATTAATCGCCCTCTTAGCGGATTTTTTTAGTGTAACTCAAAATTTTTTAAATAAAACAGACAAAATACTCGTCCAAATCAAGCATTGCAGCATAGTCAACTAATATGCCTATGCTCCAACGACTGTAGAACCACTGACACATTTTTAAAGGTGTTTTAATAGTTCAGGATAATTGCGGACGCAACCTCCTAAAATATCGTGGTATTTTACACATTAGCGTTCCTCTGCTAATGAGGGTGGTTTCGACCATCCCCTTAGCGGATTTTTTTAGTGTAACTCAAAATTTTTTAAATAGCCTACCCCAAGAGTATATTTTGTGACCGTTGAGTTTTTTTTGTTGCTGTAGTACGTTGTGAGGGACTGCAAGATCCCCGACTTCTTAAAGGATACCGTTGGCGAATAAAGGGTGACACCCCGACAAGAAACCGAAATCCCGTCGTCACCATAGAATGGTGCGGCTAACCGAACCATCACCAACGCGAGGCTAAAAAATTAGCCTCGCGTTGGTGGGCTTTGTATTAATAGCCCCAGCATTACATCCTGCGGGCAGTTATTATTGGGTATGCGAAAGAACTGTTTGGATCTGTATTGAGGGGTCTTACCCCCAATTCGCTCTTCTGCATCCGTGAAAGTTGTCGGGGATCTGACTCTCGAAATTAATCAGGATTAAAAACCCCTATACCTCTTCTCTATCCCCAATATCTCGCTTCAAAGGACGCTTATAGGTAAAAGTAAAACAGTCTCCACTATTCATTACTTGTCGCATCTCCTCATACATCGGATAACTTCCAACACCGCTCAAAACAGACCAACCCCGTGTTCTAGTTAAAGCCACAAACAATTGGTTGCGAAAATTCACATCACTTTCATTGCGAGCGACATTATCAAAACCCACCACATAAACCATATCAGCTTCATGTCCCTTAGCACGATTGATGCGAGATACCGTAACCCCACCATCGTGCCAGAATTTATCTGGGTCATTGTTGGGCCATTCAGGATACAAATCGTTTAAGTTTAAAGCAGTGGGAATATAGACATCGATATCTTGGTCAATCAAGAATCCGGCAACTTCTTTTTCTAACTCTATTGCTTCAGTATTAGAGCCTAAAACCAATACCAAAATATCACGACTGGGATTGAGTCCATCATGCACAATATTATGCATAATATTTTGACCTAAAGCCGTAAATTCTTCTTCCCGAGAACTGTAAATTTCAAATTCTAATAAGGGATTTCCCCAGAGTTCAGCTATCGGATTAGGTGAATATTCTGCTGGTCTAGAGATAGTAATTGGCTTACTCGCACGACGAAAATCTCCCTCAACTTCATAACCAATTGTGTTCCAATCTTTTTTATTGCTAATGCCAGAAAGCATTCCCTCAACACGCAACAAACCCATCCCAATTGCATGAGCGGCCGTCAGAATTTGCCCCGGTGTCCGATAACAACGACGCATGACTTCCGAACGTTTAATACCACCTAGATATGATGGTTGTTTGCTCAAAAGATTGCTGAAATTTTCACCGAATACCTCTTTAGCTTTCGGTACCACCAAACTCTCAAGACTTTGTGCTTCATCGTAAGCCCAAATTAACCGCTTCTCCTCTAATTTCCCTTCGCTCACAGGACGCAGAGCTTGATAAGCTAGCCAATAAATAGCTTGCTTATCCTGAAATTTCAAATCATCTTCCGTAACTAAATCTTGACCTTCATCAATCAATATCGCATCAAACATCGGCTCGATTTTAACCTCTTCCTGTAGCCGCTTACATAATTGGGCCAAACCTCGGTTCGGTAGTCTTTCTTTTGTATCTACAACTGTCCTCGGTCTTTTACCGTGAAAATCGCAAATTGTGCTGTACAAACCTGCTTGTTCCTTAGCACCCCAAGCATGAAGCACTCGCAGTTTCATATTAGTTTTGGGGTTATATTCCAACTCCCCAGCACTGAAACGACGCAACCACCGATCCAAGGAACTTATCATCAAATCGTAGAGCGATCGCGTAAAAAATACCAATGCAATATCCCATTCAGGATGCTTCAGGTGCATATGCGCTGCTTTTTGACACAACAACACCGTTTTACCAGAACCTGCAATTCCACGAATCCGCTGAGGTCCGGGGGGTATTTCTTTACCAATATGTTCTTGCTGCAAATCGATTTCGTACAATTTTTCCCGCAAACTATGAACAATGCTAGAACGGGTTTTACCACTGGTTGCAATCGCACGCGGTGGTTTGCGTAGTACAGGTGTTCCACTAACAACTGAGAGTAGTAATTCCCAGTCCTTATCTTCCAAATCTTCCCCAGGAACTACCGGGGCAGTTTGTTGAATGCATTCCACTAAAGCAGCTTTACTCAATTGCTCTTGAAAAAGGATTCTTGGACAATTGGGAACTTTATCAAAACCTTTTTCTTGCCATTGTTCTTGAGTAATTAAAGGTAATGCAACAATCACTCTACCCATTACCCTAGAGGAAATTGCAGGCTCTTTATTAGTATACGCAATCAATGCTCGCAATTGATGTTCTGCATACTGATAGGGATTCGCTTCTGGAGTCTCAAAATTTTGTAATTGCCAGCTTTCACCATCAATAGAAACGATTTGCTCAATGGTGACAGATTTGGTTTCAATTACAACTAAACCAAATTCTCTATCCGCAACTAATATATCAGGCTCCTTCCGAACTTCTCCCAGCTTCGAGAAAATCGGATAACGCCAATAACCGATACAATTTCTATCAGCAAATGCACTCTTTACAGAATCCCAAACCTTCTGTTCTCCGCCATGAGCGGTAACTTTCAGTGGTTCCGTCGTGATAAACTTGCTACCCTGTTCTTCCAAACCAACAGCCATTTTTTGCACCTGTGTAATAGTTAAATTAACGACACCGATGCACCCTGATTATGAAGCTAAATTAGCACTGCCAAAAAGCTCTTTTCCAGCGCAGATACACGGATATTTTACTGGCTTGATTGATTCAGAAAATATGCGGAGTTTATTTAATAAATATTGTGATAATCATAGGGCTATTTCATTCTCTCAAAAATTCGCGAAGCCGACCCTGCGGGATCTTGCCCTCATCCCCTAACCCCTTCTCCCACCTTGGGATTCGTGGGATTGGAGTCTTCCTCCCCTCTTGTCAAACTTGGGAGAGGGGTTGGGGGTGAGGGCTAGGGTTGTTAAGGTGACTCAATTCGTAGTGCCAAATAGTTAATCTTAACTCTTACCTTCGCGTTCTTCGTTACTACCCTCCGGGAGCGCTTCGCTTACGCGGTTAAAACATATCTTTTTTTGAACCGCGATAGGCGCTTCGCCTTCTGTGCAGGTTAGTAACGAAAAAGCGAAGAAAAGATTATTTAACAGCTTACACCTTAACAGCCGTAGGGTGAGGGCTTTTTGAGAATGAAATAGCCCTGGTGACAATTATGCCTTCTCTGCGCTCCTAGAAGTTTAAATTCAATCGCATGATTCTTGCATTGGTTCGTTTACAAATAAAAAACCAACCCCCACTTATTACAATTGCAGGCTGTTGGCTTCTTAAATAAACGGAGAGGGTGAGATTCGAACTCACGGATGCTTTCACATCACTCGATTTCAAGTCGAGCGCATTCGACCACTCTGCCACCTCTCCAGGTAAGCAGTCAGCTATCAGTATACACTAACGCTAACCAGCTTCACATCTTACCACAAGTTTTAGGCACTTTGCACTACTTTACTGGGTAATTCGTACAAAATTTCTTCAGAAGTAATTTTGCAGTCTTTGCCAACCCAAACCTGAGAAACTTGCGAGACAGCACTACCCTCCATGCAAACAATAGCGAAAGTCCGCAGTGTCTGGGTACCCTTTTCTACAATCCTCGGCACGCTGGCAGCATTTAAGTAAACTGTCCCCTCAATACTGGTAAAAATCCGCTTCCTGATAGCCTGTTTTGTATGTCTCATGGTGTGGTGCATATGACCAAACGTCACCAGAGCGACGGTTTTACCAGCCGTGAGCGTCCGAGAAATCGCTTCGGCAAAATCTGGATCGCCAAAGTCACCACCTATAGGATGCCAGTCTTTGCCGCAGGGATCTTCTGGGCGATCGCCTAAACCTGTTGGTCCATTGTGTCCCAGAAAAAGAATTGTCTCATAATCTGCACTTTTTGCCGCTTTCACTATCAGGTCAGCGGAGTCTTCAAAACTCGTCACACCATACCTTTCTTTGCACAAATCGGCAAATTTCCATTCTGGACCACCCCAACTAAAAGGACGACTCCCAACCACAGTTAAATTGAAAGCGGGAAAATCCAACTTGCCATAACCGACTTGAGTCTCTCCCAATAAATCCAGCTGTTCCTGCACCCAGTCTTCCTTCGTGCGATCGTAAGGACACTTTTTACGTCCCCATTCTGTGGCAGTGTACCAAGCATCGTGGTTGCCCATGATTGCTGCTTTGGGGATGTCGAGTTTGGCGATCGCTCTGACCACGGACACCGACTCGTTACCAAAATCCCCGACAAACAGCACTAAGTCAACACCCAGAGCTTTTAGCGCAATGCCATCTTCTTCTTCCCATTGGTCGTGAACATCGCCAACTACAGCGATTTTAAGCGTTCTTAATTGAGTTATCTGACTGGTCATGCCATTTTAGAAAGCCATCTACTTCCAGGATATGAAACTCACGGGATTTTGGCACAACCCAGACGATTTTGGATTGGAGATTTTGGATTGGCTACAAGATATAGCTACAGCCTCCCCTTGTTTGATATGAAAATAGCACAAATCCCAATCAAAAATCCCCAACCCAAAATTTTATCGGGACTCTCACCCTCCAGACATTTTTGGTAAAAACTACTATAATTGATTTTACAAGAAACAAATCGCAATATTAAGCACTACCAAACTGTGTTTACAACTGTACTTGCTCAACGAGACAGAACCCATCCGGGTGCATTACCACTAGATTTATTTGCAGCGATCGCTAGTCTGAAAAAGGAACTCAACGCGGTTATCTTAGCTCATTACTACCAAGAGCCGGATATCCAGGATATCGCGGATTTTATCGGAGATTCGTTACAACTGGCAAGAGCCGCAGCAAATACCAATGCGGATGTAATAGTCTTTGCTGGTGTTCACTTCATGGCAGAAACGGCAAAGATTCTCAATCCTGAGAAATTGGTACTTTTACCAGACTTAAATGCTGGTTGTTCTTTAGCTGATACTTGTCCACCAAAAGAGTTCGCAAAGTTTAAAGCAGCCCATCCAGGACATTTAGTAGTTTCTTACGTAAATTGCTCCGCTGAAATAAAAGCGATGAGCGATATTATCTGTACCAGTTCCAACGCTGTCAAGATTGTGCAGCAAATACCATCATCCCAGCCGATTATATTTGCCCCCGATAGAAATTTAGGGCGCTATGTAATGGAACAAACAGGGCGAGACTTGGTACTATGGCAGGGAAGCTGTATTGTGCATGAAACCTTCTCAGAGAAGAAGATGGTGCAGTTAAAAATAACACATCCGAAAGCTGAGGCGATCGCTCACCCAGAATGTGAAACTTCAGTATTGCGCCACGCGAGTTTTATCGGCTCTACAGCGGCTTTACTGAAATATTGTCAAGAGAGTCCAACACAAGAATTTATCGTGGCTACAGAGCCAGGAATCATTCACCAAATGCAAAAAATGGCACCTGATAAACAGTTTATTCCGGCACCACCGATGAATAACTGTAATTGCAATGAGTGTCCGTTTATGCGGTTGAATACGTTGGAGAAGCTGTATTTGGCCATGAAGAATCGGACTCCGGAGATTACGATGTCTGAGGAGATTCGGTTGGCTGCTTTGCGTCCGATGCAGAGGATGCTGGAAATGAGTGTTTAGGTAGGGTTTGTGGGGACAGAGAAATTTCTTTGTCTCTACTCTAGAGATTTTTTTGGGAATAAGCGTTACAAAATGCAAAATCAGCCTTTACTTTGCCTGGGTTTGGTTGCGTCAACTCAACAACTCAACCGATATATTTCTGTCCGCTTATCCAAATTAGTGCCACTTGAATCAATACTGCGAAGGTTTTGAGCCAAGAAATAAATTTCGAGGCTTTTAGCTAAATTTTGCGGTCATCTTACTGAGCAGACTTTTTAACCCGTTTAAACTCCTAACTAACACATTCCACAATCCATATATAGCAAGGGTTGCAAGAAAATGTGTTATTTTCATATTTTACGCTCCGCGTTTGCTGCCTGCGCCCGCTACTAGGCTGACCGGAATGCACCAATGTCAGGAAGGTCAGAATCCAGCCCAGAAATAAATTACCTAGCCTTCCGAAGGTAATTTATTTCTGGGCTATCCCTTGAAGTATTGCCACCTGAATTCCCTAATTGTGCATTACCGCAAAATGCAAAGCCAGAATTTGCATTTACAATATTATGTAAATAGAGCCTCTAACATACCAATGGAAAATATTAAGGAAGAAGCTCGCAAATTGATTGACAAATTGCCCGAAAATTCCACATGGGACGATTTGATGTACCAAATATATGTACGGCAAACTATTGAAGCTGGACTCGCAGATAGCAAAGCTGGTAAAGTAACCATTCTCACCCGGAGCGCGAACCAATGCCTACCGTTTATTTAAAAACTGGAGAAGTCGTCGAAGTTTCGATCGAAGAACTGGGAGATTATCTATACGAAAACGAAGATAAAATCCAACTGCAGAAACTTAAAAGCCGTCGCGGTCCGATACGCTCGAAAATTGCAGCAGAAAACAATCCCGCTGCCTAACTATACAAAATCACAGTTACGTTATATTGTTCCGCTTCGTAATCTTGTGCTTCTAACCGTTCCTGGGTTTTAGCAAAAAACGCATCACACCCCCAAAAAAGCCGATACTCGGTTCTTGGGTCATCGTTGGGGCTGGAGATATATTCTTGCTCAGTACCCAGTTCCACATATACCCATATTTCTCTTCTCCCCTGCAACAGTCCGTCAATCCAGCCGTCCTCGGACGCTGATTCAAAATCCGCATGCGGAACTTTTATTCTCAATGCCATAGATGCCCCTCACCGATTCCTTAATGAAAACATTGTAATTGTTGTTACTAGGGGGTAGATATAGCGAAGATACTGTTGGCGAAAGTGTTACAGACGCATAAACAAATGTCGCTTAACCCATAATATTGCCGTTTTTACCTGCTTATGCTTCCAATTCACTTCGGCAATATTATGCTTCCTATCTAGTTATAGATAAATTTATTTCCGTATGATTCCATAATTTTAGGATTATTTCGGCTCGAAAAGCAACACGGAAGGAACGTGAATATTATGAAAATTGAAGCTTTGAAAAAACGATTAGATCGAAACCGTCCAATGTCCTCTGTCACGATTCGGATTCCTGAAGACGTGATTGAGGATTTAAAACAAATAGCTCCCTTACTGGGATTTTCCGGTTATCAACCGTTGATACGAGCTTACATAGGTCAGGGACTTCGATCTGATTTGGAGCGATTGCAGGGTGATACGGTTTCTGCGTTGGTTGCTAGTCTCAAGCGTCGGGGAGTTAGCGATGAGGTAATTCATGAAGCATTAAATGAGGTTGTTCGCAAATAATTTGTTTTAGCGATTCTTGAAGAGACGGGCAAGGTTACGAACCATGACAACGGCAAATTATGATGCGATGAATATTGACGAGTTACGTCAATATGTATTAAATCACCGAGAAGATTTAGAAGCGTTTCATCTATATATAGACCGTTCCAAAGCATCGGGACGGATGATTACCATTGACTTACAGCAAATTTCAACTTTGTGAGGTACAGAAATACCCCTCCCCAACCCTCCCCGTATGCCTTGGGGAGGGGGTGTACTTCATTTACTTGCAAAGTGCTGTAGATAATAATCAGTGGGAACAAGACCTTGAATCCCGGATTCAGCAATCAACTTCGGAGCAAAACGAATAAAGTTACTAAGTTGAACTGTCAAGGGTATTTCTACTTCTGCCTCAATCTCTGTCCAAAGTTCACTATGTTCTTTCAAATCTATTAGTACAGCAGTTTTTTCTCCCAAAAAATTTTTCAGAAATTGGACACCCGGAAGATGCTTTTCTAAGTCAGAAACTACTTGGTTGTGAGTTTCAGTCAAATTTTGGCTGGAGTGCATAATATTTTTAGATTTGAAAACTATTCTACTTAATATTCTCCGCTTGCTTCTGTGCCGCTTCACTATATTGTCGATACAACTTAGTCCTAATCTGAGCTTCCTGATAACGACTGTGACTAGCCGGAACCTTACCCATTAAATCAGAAGCCCGTTGCCAACTTGCAGCAATTTGCAACCATTGAGTCGAGTTTTTCGCAGTTTTCCCAGTTGATGAAGCTTCATTCGCAATTCGCACTGCATCTGCAAAAAAATCTTCTGAATTAGAACCAAGAGAATCCGCTTTACTATTTACTTGGTTATTATTTTTTAATATTAAAAATTTAGATGTTTCTACTTGACTATCTAAAAATATATAAACAGCCCCACCGACTGCTAAGAAAAATATCAAAAAACTAACTATCCATAATATCGGTTGAGATGCTTTATTTTGCGGCTGACTCCTATTAACAATTACCAATGGTAAAGAGGATCTGCCCTGAGATAAACTTGGCTTTAACGGCTCAGTTTTCGACTCGTTAAAATCTTGAATTAATTGCTGAAAAATATTCGGCTTTGCTAAAATAATTTCCTCTGACCAAAGCAATTGATTCTCACGGTGAATTTCGTCTAGCCAAAGCAATTGTTCTTCCCGGACAATTCGACAGTTGACATTTACCCGATGTACATTTCGAGGTGCGATCGCCTCCAAAATCTGCCGAATTTGCCTGATAATACTAGATTTTTCCAGTTTATCAGCCGTCCGAACCTCACAGAGCAGTTGCAGGACCCCATCAGCAAAAACAGCACGAGCTCTGATGCCGGAATCCGCCAACCTATCGTTCAAAACTTGAATTATTGCGGCAACGCTACCCTGGTGCGCTTGCCAAGAGATATCATTTATCCTGTCTACCATCATGTGTGTATAAGCCTTCTTCGTTGCTCTTGGTGCAAAAGGCTGGCGTTCAACCCTGAATTGTTAGTATATTTATGAATCTAGGATATATAGGGTTTGGATTACATACAACCAAAGCCTATTCCTCGATTGTATGAGTAAAAATATAACCTTGCCAATTAAAATCGTCAAAATCTTACCCTTTGCACTAATCTTGTAATGGCTCCGCAAGATGTACGCTCGTACGATAAACTATGTAAACGAAACCTTGCCGATTGCTCAGAAAGTGATGTGCAGATTTTAAATCGGCAATTAGTTGCTCGTGTACTGCACCTTCACGAGGAAGGTAAGAAACGCTCATTGCACGACCAATAAGTCCATTTAAATCTAACTCTTGTCTGTAAATAAATTTATATTCGCGGACATTACCAAAATGGGTTGTAGCTAACAGTGGTTCTACCGATTTCATCCGCGACTCGGCTGGATGGTTGCTTGATGCTTTCCTGATAATTCGGCTGTATTCCCCAGTGAAAGCATCTTCATTATCGCGGTTATTCCACACCACAGCCAAGCGTCCTGATGGTTTCAAAATCCGGCGAAATTCCCGTAAACTTGGTTCTGGGGTGAACCAGTGAAAGGCTTGTCGCATGGCTACGTTTGGCTCAATAGCGCCAATATCTGCTCCCTCACCCTAGAAGGGTGGGGCTATACGTGCCAAGCCCACCTGCGTGGGCTAAAGAGATTTTAGCCCACGAAGGTGGGCTTTGTTGGTGTAGCCCCACCCTTCCAGGGTGAGGGCGATAGGATTTGTGTGTACACGGTAGCCCAGAATTGGGGGTAGGGGGCTTCATCGTCCGGTAAAAAAAACAGCCGCCTCCCGTAGGAGACGACTGCTTTCACAAATAGAAATTTAACAAATCTTAGTAATCGTAATCTCCGCCACCCATGCCAGCACCGGCAGCAGGAGCGCCATCCTTAGGCTCAGGCTTGTCAACAACGATACATTCGGTTGTCAACACCATCCCAGCGATGGAAGCAGCGTTTTGCAGCGCTGAACGAGTCACTTTCGCAGGGTCAACAATACCAGCGGCAAACATATCGACGAATTCGTTGGTCGCAGCATTGAAGCCCACGTTGAATTCTCTTTCTTTCACACGCTCGGCAATTACTGCACCATTTTGACCTGCATTCTCAGCAATTCTCTTCAGAGGAGCAGCCAAAGCGCGAGTTACAATCATCGCACCAATCAACTCTTCCTCTTTGAGATTAGCCGCAGCCCAAACTTCCAACTCAGGACCTAGGTGAGTCAGAGTTGTACCACCACCGGGAACGATACCTTCTTCCACAGCAGCCTTGGTGGCGTTAATTGCATCTTCTAAACGCAGCTTCTTATCTTTCATTTCGGTTTCGGTAGCAGCACCAACCTTAACGACTGCTACACCACCAGCCAATTTAGCGAGACGCTCTTGCAGCTTCTCTTTATCGTAAGAAGATTCAGTTTCTTCCATCTGACGACGGATTTGTTCGCAACGAGCTTTCACAGCAACGTCGTTACCTTCCGCAACAATTGTGGTGTTGTCTTTGGTAATGGTGATGCGGCGAGCTTTACCTAGCATATCTAGCTTGGTGTTGTCAAGCTTCAAACCAGCATCTTCCGTAATTAGTTGACCACCGGTCAAGGTAGCGATGTCTTCTAACATCGATTTGCGGCGATCGCCAAATCCAGGTGCCTTCACAGCAGCCACGTTCAGCACACCACGCAAACGGTTTACAACTAGAGTTGCCAAAGCTTCTTTCTCAATATCTTCGGCGATAATCACCAAAGGACGACCAGAACGCGCTACTTGTTCAAGTACCGGTACTAAGTCTTGTACCAAAGCAATTTTCTTATCGGTGAGTAGGATATAAGGCTCATCGAAAACGGTTTCCATCCGTTCAGCGTCGGTAGCGAAGTAAGGGGAGATATAACCCTTATCAAAACGCATCCCTTCGGTGATTTCCAATTCGGTGGTCATAGATTTTCCTTCTTCCAAGGAAATCACACCTTCTTTACCCACCTTTTCCATTGCTTGGGCAATCATCTGACCGACTTCTTCGTCGTTACCAGCAGAAATTGCACCAACTTGAGCGATAGATTTAGAATCTTCTACTTGACGGGCGTGTTCAGCAATCTTGCCTACCAAAAATGCAGTCGCTTTGTCAATACCGCGCTTCAACAAAATTGCGTTAGCGCCGGCTGCAACGTTCCGCAAGCCTTCTTTGACCATAGCGTGAGCCAAAACGGTCGCAGTGGTGGTTCCATCACCCGCAGCATCGTTGGTTCGAGAAGCTGCTTGACGAATCAACGCAACGCCAGTATTTTCAACGTGGTCTTCCAATTCAATTTCTTTAGCGATCGTTACACCATCATTGATGATTTGCGGTGCGCCAAATTTCTTTTCTAATACGACGTTACGACCTTTGGGACCGAGGGTAACAGCCACAGCCTCAGCTAGGATGTCCATACCGCGCTCTAGGGCACGACGGGCATTTTCATTGTAAATAATGCGCTTTGCCATAATTGTGATTCGCTAGTTGTTGGTTGTTACTTGTTGGTTGTTGGTTGTTGACTGTTGGTTGTTGACTGTTGACTCTATGAACCGTCAACCGTTAACAAATAGCACTAACCAATGACTATGAAACTACTGCTAGAATGTCCTTTTCAGAAAGCAAGACGTATTCGTCGGTACCCAGCTTGATGTCGGTGCCAGCGTACTTGGAGTACAGAACTTTGTCTCCAACCTTTACATCCATAGCCTGACGACCGCCGTCATCCTTGATTTTGCCATCGCCGACGGAAACTACTTCCCCTACTTGGGGCTTTTCCTTTGCGGTGTCGGGTAGATATAGACCACCAGCGGTCTTTTCTTCAGACGCGCTCACTTTCACAAATACGCGATCGCCTAATGGTTTAACGGTAGAAACGCTTAGAGATACAGCTGCCATATTAATTTTTGCGCCTAGTTAGCACTCTCAACTCCTGAGTGCTAATGTACCTAAAATCAAGGCCCAATGGCAATAAATGCTCATGTACGGGTTTCCGAACTGAAGTTCGGGACAAACATGGAACAGTCAACAGTTAACAGGCAAAACGCCAGTCATCGCAATGAAGGAAACCGATGGCTGACAACAGTTGAGGGTTCGTTTAAGTATATATACTAGAATTTGAGCAAGCAGAAAGTTGCCTTATATTAAGTTAAAAATATTTTTCTCAAGTTAAGCTTCTTTGCAAAGTTGAAAAATTGATATAGAACTGTAATCAGGGAGCCGAGTCCGGAGCAGCAGCACAGTGATATCAAGCGTTCAAATACCAAAAAGCACGATTTTTCAAGAAAGTAAAGTCCCAAATAAATGGAAGCGAAAATTTAGGACTTGCAAAAAATTAGGACAACATTTTTATCCCTGGTGAACAGACAATTCCAAAATGTTGCTCAATCATAAGCTAGTCTGGGATGATGGGAATACTTGAAAAAGCGACTTCAAGCTCTAAAACTTGATGCTTTGCAACAAGATCGTCCCAGTTGCATATTTAGGAAAAAAGCCAACTGCTTGCTTTGTTTGTTGCTGAAGACCGATAATAATGGTTTCCCCCGACAGTGTCTGGTATCGCCAAGCAACATAAGGGAACTAACCATCGCGGATCATCACTGAACACTTAATCGGCAACAAGGTGGTGGAAGAATACACCTTTTTTGCCCAACATGGAGCCAGAAACTTCCCCAATAATGAGTGAACAACTTATAAAGGCTTAATCTCCTATTGATATGGAAAAGTAGTAGAAATTGAAAAGAGCGGGTTGAATTTTACTTTGGGTGTGTCTTGACCCCACATTTATTTGTGAATCTAAAGGATTATTATTTAATCAGTGTTTTTTTCACCCGCCCCTTTCAAAGCGATATATAATAGCGCATTATAAATACTACTGCTCTACGTATCCTTACTGGACTATTGCCATTGGTCTGGCAGACTCTCAAAAGTAATAGGCGCTTTTGAGAGTTGGAGGAAACAAAGGCAAGTTAAGTGGGAAAAAAAGGACAACATCTCAATAATCCACCAATTAGGACAACTATACAAGCCTTGATGGACCGAAGAAGCGCGACAAGTGCCACTGCTATGAAAGAACCCAGCATGAAAGATCACAAACGACTTCTACTGATTGATGATGACCCTAACCTCATCCTGCTGGTGAAGGATTACTTGGAATTCCGGGGATACGAAGTCATCACCGCCGAAAATGGTCGAGAAGCTCTAGAAATTCTAGAGCAAGATGTCCCAGATATGATTATTTGCGACGTGATGATGCCGGAAATGGACGGTTATACTTTTGTTGAACAAGTCCGGCAAAATGAACGCACTAGCTGGATTCCCGTTCTTTTCCTTTCTGCTAAAGGACAAAGTGCAGACCGAGTTAAAGGTTTAAACAAAGGTGCTGATGTATACATGGTCAAGCCCTTTGAACCAGAAGAACTCGTTGCACAAGTAGAATCTTCCCTCAAGCAAACCATTCGCTGGAAAGAACACCAAGCAAAAGGAGGGGAAAACGGTTCCCGTATCCAGGTTCCCTTCGATGTGCAGCTAACTCCAACCGAACTGAAAGTAGTCCAGTTTGTGGCCAGAGGTTTAGCCAACCGCGAAATCGCTGAAGAACTCAACGTTAGTCAGCGGACAGTTGAAAGTCACGTCTCCAATATGTTGGGCAAGACCAATCTCCACAACCGCACCGAACTGGCGCGATGGGCGATTGAAAATCAAATGGCGTAAAATTAGTTAGGAAGAGCAAAAGAGCGGAGTTAAGAATTGTTGTCTTTCAACTCCTAACTCCTAACTCCTAACTTTTAACTAATTATTGGGGTAACTGCACCATCTCCCGCACGTTGCCCCACACTCCTCCTACTCCCAAAGAAAATTGTCTGTCTTGCTTGTGGACGGACATTGGCATCCCATACTTGGGAGACATAACAATTATTCCATTCCGCTCTACGGCAAGATTTGGCAGAAATTGCAGACGGTATTGCATTAGTACCATTGCCAGCACAATCTTAATCTCCATCATCGCAAAGCCCGCACCGATGCAGATGCGTGAACCGGCGCTAAAGGGGTTGTACTCAAACATATTTGGTTCAAAGCTTTCCCAGCGTTTTGGGTCAAATTTTTCTGGGTTCGGATAAACTTCGCTTATATGATGCGTCTGATAAATACTGACAAAAACCTCCGTCCCTTCAGGCAAGTCATAGCCGGATAGCGTAGTTGGTTCGGATGTCACCCGCGCGTTCCACGGTACAGGCGGCAATATTCGCATACTCTCTTTAATCACTCGTTCCAATAACGGTAACTGCTGCAACTGCTCAACGGTTGGCGGTCCTTGTAATACGCTTTCAAGTTCATCCAGTAAATTGGCAGTTATTTCCGGGTGTTGTGACAGTAAAAATAGCGTCCAGGTGAGGGCATTGGCGCTGGTATCATGCCCTGCGCTAAAAATAACGCTGACGTGACCTAGCAACTCATCTTCAGTCAGCGCCAGACCAGTTTCTGCATCCCTTGCCTGGATTAACATCGAGAGAACATCCCCATCGTCTGTACCTCTTGCACGTTTTTGCCGAATTATTCTCAACATTTCCTCATCTACCAACGCCATTTGATTGAGCATCTGGTGGTAATGCAAACCCGGTATGTCAAAAGGCAGTAGGGATGTCTTGCTGTTGCTCAATAGACCTCCCACTGATTCTAATAGCCGCCCACTACTTCCTCCCTCCTCGCCCACATCAGAACCAAATAGTGTTTTGGTTGCTACACGCATAGTCAGTATTCGCATGACTTTAGCGATATCCGCAGGTTGATTAATCTGCAATTCATTCAGTACAGATTGAATAATAGCTACCATTTCATCTCGGTATGCATTTATGCGTTGTTTATGGAACGCAGGCATCAATAGCTGTCGATGTTGGCGATGAGTGTGACTGTTCACACCAAACAATCCAACGCCAAAATGTTTGAAGGGTTCTGTGCGTTTTGATTCATCATGTTTGCGGTACAATCTGCCGTGTTTCTTGTCGGGGTATTAAACCCCCAACTCCCGGATGAATCAATTCTACAAATTTGCTCGGCTTTGGTTTGGAAAATGGGGAGTGAGAGTGGAAAGTAGAGAATCCCTTTCCCTTTATTAACTTTTGCATTCTCTGACATAATAGTTAATAGGAGTCTCTATGTGCGACTTATGACTAGCATTATCCCGATCGTCAAACAGTCCCAACCCGGATATCCGAGTTCAGATGGAGAACCAGTGGCAGAAACTTACACTCATTTATATGCCATTCTGACGACGCTGGAAGTGTTGCGACAATATCTTCAAGGTCGTCAAGCCACTGTTTTAGGAAATCAGTTTCTCTATTACGCACAGGGTTTTCCTAAATTACGAGTTGCTCCTGATGTAATGGTAATTTTTGATGTAGCACCTGGTGGTCGAGACAATTATAAAATATGGGAAGAAGGCAAAGTACCTTCAGTTATTTTTGAAATTACATCCCCAGGGACAAAAAACCAAGATACAGACTCGAAAAAAACTCTATACGAACAGTTAGAAGTCAAAGAATACTGGCTTTTTGACCCCAAAGGTGAATGGATAGAAGAAAAGTTGCGAGGATATCGTTTGCAAAAAGACAGCTACGAATTAATTACAAATAGTTGCAGCGAACCTTTGCAATTACGCTTGGCTGTAGAAGATGAACTGATTGGCTTTTATCGGGAAGATACAGGAGAGAAATTGTTAATCCCTGATGAGTTGGTCGCCAAAGTTCAGGAAGCTGAGAAACGCGCTATGCAAGCAGAAGAACGCGCTACGCAAGCGGAAGAATTACTATCTCGTTATCGAGAGCAGTTTGGAGATTTGTCGGATTGACACGGCTTTCATCCCAACCCTGTAAAGGGATAGGATGAAAGACTGTTTAGGTAATAGGGATAGCGAAATGGTTCTAAAACTCCGCACTCAACGGTGCCCGTGGAAATGGAATCACATCGCGAATATTCCCCATCCCCGTCATAAACTGCACCAATCTCTCAAAACCCAATCCAAAACCGGCATGCGGTACAGTACCATAACGACGCAAATCCAGATACCACCACAAATCTTCCGGTTTCATTCCTTGCGCTATTATCCGCCTCTCCAAAACATCTAAACGTTCTTCCCGCTGAGAACCGCCAATAATTTCCCCAATTTTCGGCGCAAGAACATCCATTGCCCTTACTGTCTTTTCATCATCATTCAAGCGCATATAAAAGGCTTTGATTTGCGCTGGGTAATCAGTAACGATTGTCGGCTTCTTGAATAACTGCTCAGAAAGATACCGTTCGTGTTCTGATTGTAAATCTAAGCCCCAATTTACCGGGTAATCAAACTTAACATCAGCTTTTTCTAACAGACTGATAGCTTCTGTATATGTAATCCGCTGAAATTCATTATTAATAATATTTTCAGCAGTTGACAATACGGTATCATCTATGCGTTGGTTGAAAAATTCCATATCTTCCGGGCAAGTTTCCATCACATATTTGAAAATATGCTTCAGAAATGCCTCTGCTAGGTCCATATCCTCTTTCAGGTCACAAAATGCCATTTCTGGTTCTATCATCCAGAATTCGGCTAAATGACGGGAGGTATTGGAGTTTTCGGCGCGGAAGGTGGGGCCAAAAGTATAGACGTTGCTAAAGGCCATCGCCATAACTTCCGCTTCTAACTGTCCGCTGACTGTCAGGTATGTGGGTTTACCAAAAAAGTCTTGGCTGTAGTCTACTTCTTGTTTATCCGTGCGGGGAATGTTTTTCAGGTTAAAATTTGTGACGCTGAAAAGTTCGCCCGCGCCTTCGCAATCGCTGGCGGTGATAATGGGTGTGTGTACCCACAAAAAGCCCCGCTCTTGAAAGAATTGGTGAACAGCAGTTGCACAAGCATTGCGGACTCGGAAAACTGCACCAAAAGAATTGGTACGCGATCGCAAATGTCCAATTGTCCGCAAGAATTCAAAGGAATGACGTTTCTTTTGCAGAGGATAAGTCTCGGGATCGGCTTCTCCGTATACCTTTACGTCCGTAGCTTTCACTTCTATCCGCTGTCCTTTGCCAACGGATGCCACCACCACTCCAGTCACTTCCACGGAAGCACCTGTATTTAGCTTTTTGGCGATCGCTTCATAATCTGGTAAATCTTGACTGATGACTATTTGCAAATTAGCCATCGATGAACCATCATTTACTTCTATAAAAGCAAAACCTTTCAAATCACGTTTTGTCCGCACCCAGCCTTGAACTTTCAATGACTCCGATGGCTGACCGCTTCGCAATATTTCTGCAATTCGTCTCTCTATCATATTTTTATCCGATAAGAAAATATAAAGTTAGGAGTAGGGAATTAAATTCGGGTAAAGGGGATGTATGTCAAAGGGAAACAATTAATTCTTTTACCCCACTCCCCAATACCCTATCAATTACAAGATTTTAATATCCAGCCTATGATAACTCCCAATCCCCCAAAGCGGGTTATTTGCCAAAATGCTTCTTTTAAACCGCTTCTAGAGAAAATAATACTACCGCCAAACAGCACCAGATAACTTTCGGAAAATAAACCCAAAGCGTTATCTAAGGCTTCCAACTGTTCTTGAATATCTTTTAACTCTTTTTTAAGTTCTTTATTTCTCGTTTTTTGCTTTGGCCGAACTTCCTCAAACCGATATCCAAGTTCTAGTTGACGCTGTTTGTCCTGTTTAATTTGCCTGTAGCGTTCTTTGACATCGATAAGCGATCGCTCTACATTCTCAAGTTCTTGCTCAAATTCTGCTTCCATGCTTCCTGCGGCTAAACTAAGACTAGATGCGATTATGGCTCATTAGATAGCGATTAGTCGTTAGCTGACTTGGCTGATAGTTCACACTTAACAACCAACAACTCAAAATGAACACACAACTGTCTAAAAGCGATCGCCTACAAGAAATGAGTACATTAGAACTAGCTCAAGCACTCATGGAAAGGTTGAGCGTTTCGCCGGCAAATTGGCATCGTCTCAAGTCTAACCGCAAAGTCCGCGCTAGCGAACAAACTGCAGCAGCATTAGTATTTTTACTTAAAGACCAACCAGAAGAAGCATTACAAAGACTATCTATGGCTACTGGTTGGTTAGATAAATCTGTTTCTGCCCCACCCTGTCCAACACACGGAACTAAGGAACTAGGGTAAAGGGGAATGGGGAAGGGGAAGAATTAATTCTTTTTCCCATTCCCCGAAAACACATACATCCCCATTTCTACGACCTTGACAGGAGCGGTATCCTGTGTTTACTTTCTAGCTGTTTGCAAAGCCTTAATTCTGTACCTGTACGATTCCACTCCACCTGATCGAAAATCTGATGGAGTATACACATCCCCCTACCGTTTTCGGACTCATCTGGGGGTAAGTAGTCTGCGGGATCGGTATCACAAACACATGAAGGACTAAAGCCTCTGCCTTGATCTGATATTATCCACCAATACTGATTATCTATTAACGAAAAACGGACTACAACGGTTTTACTAGGATCTAGTTTATTCCCATGTTTAGCTGCATTTACTAAGGCTTCTTGAAGTCCTAGTCGCAGTTCACCTTGTATTTTTAATGGAATCTCTGTCAGGAGTAAATCTAAAATTGGACAGAGATATAGGGTCGAGGCGAAACTTATTGTGCCCCAATTACGTCCAACTGGACGAAGCGAAATAGTAATCACAAGAGAAACCCCGTAGCCTTCAGAGTTAGCTAGACATCAGTTTGCACAAAGCAAGCACCCTGATAGAAATTGAGGTGGTCATGTTGCCTTCAACTAAAACAGTAAGAGGTGTTACACCATATTTTTATTCAAATTGGTGTAGTTCCGGAGTTACACGCTATTTTTATCGCATCCGTTGACTGATTCTTTCTACTAGAAAGACAAGGAGAATGGTGGCGATAAAAATAGCAATAATCTTTATCATTAGTACCCTATTAGGGCACTCGTTTTTGATGCTTTACAAGCCAAGAAACAGCAAACTTTTATTTAGGCTAAAACTCAGTCTTTACCCTTCAATAACGCCAAGGGCGTAGGGGCTATAAAGTTAAATGTATCTCTTCTTTACGACTAAGTAATAGAGAGGTACAAACCAGGGAAACATTTATACGTTTAGCCCTGACTTTATCTCACTGACCCAACCAACTAAGAGCGTTGCATACCGTAAATTTAATTTATTCGGATTTTTGCAAGCGTATACCTTTGTGTACCCTTAGCCCTGGAAGGGCGGAGTAAAGCTAACGGGGGTCTTGCTATCGCAGAGCATTCCGTAAGCCTTGAAAGGAGCCTGTCTCATTGGGACTCAGCGCTACCGAAGGTTAGGAAAGGGAGGTATAAGTAATTGGCTTTCTTTACAAAACACTAATTCTATTATTCAGATTAATTCAATTTTAGCATTTTTACTATGCGCTAGACTACAATTTTCAAATTTGAGTTTTGTGTCATGTCTAAATACCGTTATATCGATGGCGATCGCACAAGAAAAGCCGCTGCTTCCACATGAGGGGTTTGTGGAAAAAAATCAGCAGGCTGAATCCGTCTAATAGTATACACCCCCTCTTGACAAAGTAATTTCAAGTCACGGGCAAGGGTAGAGACCTTACAGCTGACGTAAACAATGCGCTTAGGTTTCGATTCCAATAATGTTTCGATCACAGTGTTCGCGCATCCTTTACGTGGCGGATCTATTAACACAACATCAGGTGTAATGTCTAGATGGGGAAGCAATTTTTCTACTGTTCCTGTGTGGAAGCTGACATTATTAATATCATTTAGTTGGGCATTTATAATCGCTTGTTGTACAGAAGAGGCTTGTACTTCTAAACCTAATGCCCGACGAACTTGTTTGGCTAGGGGTAATGTTAAGGTTCCTATACCACAATAAGCGTCAACCAGTACTTCCGAACCTTGCAGATTTAATTCTGATTGAATTTCTTGTAAAAGTGCCTCAGCGGTTTCTGTGTAAACTTGGAAAAACGTATCTGGTAGGACTTGAAATTCCAATCCAGCAAAGATTTCTCGCAGGTATGATTTGCCTGCAACGCATCGGGTTTCCCTTCCAAATATGGCATTAGTGCGATCGCCCTGTTGATTTAATGACACTCCCACCAACTGTGGATAGCGCTTTAACCATTCCTCAGCTTGGTTTTGAATTCTTGGTAAATTCCAATCCTTGACCACCAAAGTCAGCAATATTTCACCAGTGCGTCTACCAATGCGTAAACTAAGATGGCGTATTTGTCCAGTATGCCGCTCTTCGTTATAAATTTGCCACCCTTGCCTTTGGATATCTTGTTTAACTTCTGCAAGTATCGGATTTAATCTTGCATCTTGTACGGGACACTCATTTAAGTTAATTAACTGATGGCTGCCTTTTTGGTAATAACCAGCTTGCACATCCCCGGTGCGAGATACGCTCATCGGGTAAGTAGATTTGTTCCGATAACCCAAACTAGAGGGTGCTGCTAAAACTGGATCTACAGGTGGTTGCACAAAACCGCCAATTCGTTCCAAAGCTTGGATAACTTGATTTTGCTTCGCTAAAAGTTGGTATTCATAATCAATATGTTGCCACTGACAACCACCACACTTATCAGCCACAATGCAACTAGGCTTGATGCGGTGGGGTGACGCTTGCAACAATTCTTTTATTTTAGCGTGAGCGAATTTCTGCTTGACGTGTACTAGTCGGGCAAGAATGCGATCGCCGCTTACTGCATCAGAAATAAATACGACCCGTTCAAAAGCACGTCCCACGCCATCACCAGTATCACTCAAGTCTGTAATTACCACCTCGATTAATTCACCCTGCTGCCAATTTGTCATTTAGTTGTTGGTTATTGCTTGTTAGTTGTTATTTGTTGGTTGCTGGCTGTCCCCTCCTGTCCCCCCTGTCTCCCTTGTTCCCCACCCCCTTTAAGAAGTAAAATAATTAAGTAACCGAGAATACTGTCTTCACTTGTGACCACAAGACTCGGTAAACTAGCAAATATATTTCATGCCATGTCAACTAGCCTATGTTAATTAAAACTAGGGTTGGGGACTCTCGCAAAATTATCTTAAAAAATCATGACTGTAGTAAGCCAAGTTATCCTCAAAGCCGACGACCAACTGCGCTACCCCAGCAGTGGGGAACTCAAGAGTATCAAAGAATTTTTGCAAACTGGCGAACAAAGGGTACGGATTGCGAACACCCTCGCTGAAAATGAAAAAAAGATAGTTCAAGAAGCCACTAAACAGCTTTGGCAAAAGCGTCCCGACTTTATTTCACCTGGTGGTAACGCCTACGGAGAACGTCAACGCGCTCTATGTATCCGCGACTATGGCTGGTACTTACGCCTAATTACTTACGGTGTACTTGCAGGTGACAAAGAACCAATTGAAAAAATTGGTTTAATTGGCGTGCGGGAAATGTACAATTCCTTGGGTGTTCCTGTTCCTGGAATGGTAGAAGCGATCGGCTGTCTGAAAAAAGCCTCCCTTGATTTACTCAGTGGCGAAGATGCTCCTTTATCTGCACCCTATTTTGATTACGTCATTCAAGCGATGTCGTAATCCAAATTGTATCTCGATAAAGCAAGTTGGTTAGTGGTTAGTGGTAGTTGGTTAACAAATAATACTCAACAACTAACCATTAGACATCTGCTGAAAAAGATTTAGAGACCGCAAGTTTACACGCACTTCCCTTAAACAAAGGGGTGGCAAGGGGGTTTTAAAGCCTCTTTGCTATGCCTAACGGCAGGCTTACGCCATAGCAAGATCCCGCTAGGGTCTTTTTTCTTGGACACCAGATATCTATTAACGATTAACCACTAACCACAAACAACCAACGATAAAAGATAAACGAAAAAAAAACCGCCAGTCCCGGATGGAAGCTGTCGGCAATTAAGTGTGTTCCCTATTAATGACTCGGCTAGAGTTCATTAATATGTAATTATGCTTATTCGCCTCTCAACGGGAGACGATCTTAATCATCAGTATTTGTGATTGTTATCACTTGCTTGATATTCTTTGCTCGTGCATAGACGGAGCAAAACCTATACTTACAGAAATGCCCCGAAAATTCTGCAAATAAAAAACCGCCAGTCCCAGGTGGAAGCTGTCGGCAATTAGTGTGTTCCCTATTAATGACTCGGCTAGAGTTCAGTTACATGTAATTATGCCTATTCGCCTCTCAACGGCAGACGATCTTAATCATCAGTATCTGTGACTGTCATCACATCAATTATTTTGGATGCACAAATCAGAGTGTCACTAAGTCGTCCAAGAAAATTTATAACTGTGTCATTGCCTTCGTGTTGGCGTAGCCGCCCTTTCAGAGCTAGCGCTTATGAAACGAAGTGAAGCATAGCAATTGCAAGGGTCTCGGCTACTTAATATTTCGTAACAGAACTAAGTTTATTTATGCCGACTTACTTAAAACGGTAAACGTTATACTTACAGAAGTACCCAAAAATTCTGCAAATAAAAAACCGCCAGTCCCAGGTGGAAGCTGTCGGCAATTAAGTGTGTTCCCTATTAATGACTCGGCTAGAGTTCAGTTATACGTGATTATGCCTATTCGCCTGTAAACGGGAGACGATCTTAATCATGAGTATCTGTGATTGTTATCACATTAATGATTTTGGATGCACAAACCAAAATGTAAAGCAGCAAACGTTATACTTACAGAAGTGTTCCAAATATCTTCTAATTTTAAGAAGGAATTCGTAAGAAGGTTTATATATGTGGATTAAGACCCCCAACTCAAAAGGAGCGACCTGTAAAGGTCGGGGTATTAAACCCCCTACTTGCGGATAAAAAACCGCCAGTCCCCGGTGGAGACTGTCGGCAATTAAGTGTGTTCCCTATTAATGACTCGGCTAGAGTTCAGTTATATGTGATTATGCCTGTTAGCCTTCAACTGGGAGACGATCTTAATCATCCGTATCTGTGATTGTCATCACATCAATTATTTCCCATACAGAAACGAGCGTGTAAAACATCAAACAGACTTGTAAGGCGATGTTTATCGGTATGGCTAAAAGCTGGAAGGTTTTCCCAAATATCCTCTAAATAAAAAACCGCCAGTCCCCTGTGGGGGCTGTCGGCAATTAAGTGTGTTCCCTATTAATGACTCGGCTAGAGTTCAGTTATATATAATTATGTCTGTCTAGGTCATTGGAGTATACGATCTCAATCATTCAAGTCGGTGATTGTTATCACATCCTTTTGAGGCGTAAAGTGAGTGTACTAGAATAATTTTTTACATTAGAGAAATTTATTAGCTTGCATCTTTGACGATACTATGACTGTATCACAGGAAATTTTACCAGTAGCAGCGAAAATTATCTGCGTTTCTAGAAATGTATCTACAGGGCAAGTAAATCGATAAAATAATGCTCTATCCCATCGGTGCATTACGAGTATGACCGCTACCTCACATAGTCCCTTCACACCCGAAGAAATTGCCGCAGAAGGTATCAAACCTATTGAATATCAAGAAATATTCCGCCGTCTCAAGCGTCATCCCAACAAAGCTGAACTAGGAATGTTTGGGGTAATGTGGTCGGAACATTGCTGTTATAAGAATTCTCGGCCTCTACTAAAACAGTTTCCCACAACAGGCGATCGCATTCTGGTCGGGCCTGGTGAGAATGCGGGAGTTGTAGATTTGGGTGAAGGTTTGCAACTGGCATTTAAAATCGAGTCTCACAACCACCCCTCAGCCGTTGAACCCTTCCAAGGTGCTGCCACAGGTGTAGGCGGTATCCTAAGAGATATCTTTACAATGGGTGCCCGTCCCATTGCTCTACTAAATTCCCTGCGGTTCGGTTCTCTAGAAGATGCTAGAACACGACGGATATTTCAAGGTGTTGTCGCTGGAATTTCACATTATGGTAATTGTGTTGGAGTACCCACCGTTGGCGGCGAAGTATACTTTGACCCTGCATACTCCGGGAATCCTCTAGTGAACGTGATGGCACTCGGTTTGATGGAAACGCCGGAAATCGTCAAATCTGGGGCTTCTGGTTTTGGCAACCCCGTGCTGTATGTCGGTTCCACAACCGGACGCGATGGTATGGGAGGTGCTAGTTTTGCCAGTGCGGAACTCAGTTCTAGCTCAATGGACGATCGCCCAGCGGTGCAAGTCGGTGACCCATTTTTAGAAAAGTCCTTAATTGAAGCTTGCTTAGAAGCATTCAAAACAGGTGCGGTGGTAGCGGCACAAGATATGGGTGCAGCCGGAATCACCTGTTCTACTTCGGAAATGGCGGCAAAAGGCGGTGTGGGGATTGAGTTTGATTTAGATAAGGTTCCGGTGCGAGAATCTGGGATGGTTCCCTATGAATACTTGCTGTCAGAGTCTCAAGAAAGAATGCTGTTTGTGGCACAGAAGGGACGAGAACAGGAGTTAATCGACATCTTTCACCGTTGGGGACTTCATGCGGTGGTTGCGGGAACAGTTATCCAAGAACCCATTGTGCGAATTTTATTTCAAGGTCAGGTGGCAGCGGAGATTCCGGCTGATGCTTTGGCAGAAAATACGCCACTGTATGAGCGAGAGTTATTGACAGAAGCCCCTGAATATGCTATTAAAGCTTGGGAATGGAGCGTTGATTCTCTCCCGGTTTGCACAACTGCTGGCATTGAAATTCAAGGACATTTGGAAAGTTGGAATCATATCTTATTAACTTTGCTCGATACTCCCACTATCGCTTCTAAACGCTGGGTTTATCGCCAATATGACCATCAAGTACAAAATAATACGGTGATGTTACCGGGTGGTGCAGATGCGGCAGTGGTGCGGTTGCGTCCCCCAGGACTTTCCTCTACTCCCCAGCCTGCCGTAGCAGCCACAGTTGATTGCAATCCTCGCTATGTATATCTTGACCCCTATGAAGGTGCGAAAGCGGTAGTGGCTGAAGCTGCACGGAATTTATCTTGTGTGGGTGCCCAACCTATAGCGGTGACTGATAATTTGAATTTTGGCAGTCCAGAAAATCCGATTGGTTACTGGCAGTTGTCAGAAGCTTGTCGTGGTTTAGCGGAAGGTTGTCGAGAATTGGCAACCCCTGTAACTGGTGGAAATGTCTCGCTTTACAACGAAACTCTTGATTCTCAAGGCAAGCCACAGCCAATTTATCCAACTCCAGTTGTGGGTATGATCGGTTTAATTCCCGATTTAACCAAAATTTGCGGTCAAGCTTGGCAAAATGAGGGTGATCTAATTTATTTACTGGGATTACCCATAGAATCGAAAATTCAATTGGGTGCATCAGAATATTTAGCAACTATTCACGGTGTTGTTGCCGGAAAACCGCCACGGGTAGATTTTGACTTGGAACGTCGGGTACAACAAGCTTGTCGTGAGGCGATTTGTCAAGGTTTCATAACTTCTGCACATGATTGCGCTGAAGGTGGACTAGCTGTTGCCCTTGCCGAATCTTGTATTGCTGGGAAATTGGGTGCCCAAATTACTTTAAATTTATCATCCGAACTATCTCACCAGTCAATACGCCTTGATGAGGTGTTATTCGCTGAAGGTGGGGCTAGAATTGTAGTCTCTGTATCTTTAGCGAAACAAGAAATTTGGGAATCCTACTTACAGAAACATCTAAATTCAAATTGGCAAAAACTTGGTGTGGTCGGGAATTCCGATATAGGTTTGCGGGTTTTAAACACTGACGATCGCACCTTAGTTGAGGTTAGCATCGAGCATATGAGCGATCGCTACTTCAATGCCATTGAAAATCGTCTTGCCAGATAGTTGTGAGTGTTCAGACTCGATTGGATGACTTCAAAATTGCGGGTAAAGGACAATAGATATATGTCTAATAAGAATATTTAGCCCTTGAACTCTTTGCCTTTCCCCTTCTTTGAATAGATATTGAAGTTTAATCCTCAAAACTCAGAACTATTATCCTCTGTGAGCATAAATACTGTAATGTTAGAGATGGATGGTTAAGGATTAATTAAGATTTCTTTCTGAAACGATCCATTTCTATAATCCCAGTGACTTGATACCCCCCCCATCAGGAGCAAAAGCTAGTATGATTCCTCTCCATCCCGTCACCTCGGAGAATCATTCCCAATTCGCTGATAACTCAGTCGATAGTCAAGAAAATCGACCTGACAAGCCAGAAGAAGCTTGCGGTGTTTTCGGCATCTACGCACCTGGACAAGACGTTGCCAAATTAACTTATTTTGGATTGTACGCCCTCCAGCATCGGGGTCAAGAATCCGCTGGGATTGCCACTTTTGAAGGTGCAAAGGTACACCTCCACAAAGACATGGGTTTGGTTTCCCAAGTCTTTAATGAATCGATTTTGAGCCAATTGCCTGGGAACATAGGCATCGGTCATAATCGCTATTCCACGACAGGTTCTAGCCGCAGAGTTAATGCTCAACCGGCTCTTGTGGAAACTCGTCTAGGCACAATAGCATTAGCACATAATGGTAATTTAGTCAATACAGTAAAATTACGTGAAGAGTTATTAGAAAATAAATGCAACTTAATAACCACAACAGATTCAGAGATGATTGCCTTTGCTGTAGCTGAAGAAGTGAATAGGGGAAAAGACTGGTTGTCCGGGGCAATCAAGGCATTTCACCGCTGCGAAGGTGCTTTTAGTTTAGTAATTGGGACTCCTGATGGTGTGATGGGTGTTCGCGACCCGAATGGGATTCGCCCCTTAGTCATTGGGACTTTAGGCGAAAATCCCATGCGTTACGTACTTGCTTCCGAAACATGTGGTTTAGACATCATTGGTGCTGATTACCTACGGGATGTAGAACCGGGTGAGTTAGTTTGGATAACCGAATCTGGTTTGTCTTCTTTCCCTTGGAGTCAAAAGTCCGAACGCAAACTGTGTATCTTTGAAATGATCTACTTCGCCCGTCCTGATAGCCTCATGCACAACGAGAGTTTGTACAGCTACCGGATGCGCTTAGGACGGCAACTAGCAAAAGAATCTTTAGTGGATGCCGATATTGTTTTTGGTGTACCTGATTCTGGTATTCCTGCAGCTATTGGGTTTTCCCAAGCCTCAGGTATTTCCTACGCTGAAGGATTGATCAAAAATCGCTACGTCGGACGCACCTTTATTCAGCCGACTCAAACCATGCGGGAGTCGGGGATTAAGATGAAACTCAATCCCCTTAAAGACGTGCTAGCTGGTAAAAGAGTGGTGATAGTTGATGACTCCATTGTGCGTGGAACTACTAGCCGGAAATTGGTGAAAATGTTGCGTGATGCGGGTGCAGTGGAAGTTCATATGCGAATTTCCTCACCTCCTGTGACTCATCCCTGTTTTTATGGCATTGATACCGATACTCAAGATCAGTTGATTGCTGCGACTAAATCAGTAGCAGAAATCTCCGCACAGTTGGAAGTAGATAGCCTTGCATATCTCAGTTGGGAAGGAATGTTAGAAGCAACCAGAGAAGATACTAATAGTTTCTGTTCTGCTTGCTTTACTGGAGATTACCCTGTTGCCATTCCAGAACTAGTGAAACGTTCTAAATTGATATTAGAACCCGTTGTAGTGTAGTTAGTTGTCAAAATTGCGCATACCTAGTAGTCTGTGTCATTAATTTCGCTCTTGCTGCAAGATGCCCGACTTCCAATACGGTTCGGTTAAACCCAAAATCCCGCCCTGAACTAAAGTACCTAAGCCCTTGCGGGCACACTAAGTCGCAAGGGGACTGGCTTCGCCTACGGGCTAATAGCTAAATTTTGCGGTCATCTTACTGGGGAGTTTTTTAACCCATTAAAATGGGTTTCAGCTTCTCGCTGTGAAATTTATTTCACGGCTCTTAACCGAACCGTATTGCCCCGACTTCGTGAAAGTTGTCGGGAATCTTATTTTTTATTTTTATCCGCAAGCAGGGGGTTTATTTAATACCCCGACTTATTCAGGTCGCTCGTTTTGAGTTGAGGTTCCAATCCACATATATAAACCTCCTCCTTCTTGCTTCCTAAATTTTCAAAAACTCAATAATCGGTATTAACGCATCGGTGACAATACCGACACCTTGAAAACCCCAGCGCTTTAACAAACCCCCTAACTGCGAACCAGGAATAGACTCTACACCAAAACGGTTCGCCAAATCCCCTGCGTGAGTATTGAGATAACTCAGAGCATCAAAGCGTTCCTTAAACAACAACAGATAAGTTGAGGTATCATCTGGGTTCGGGTGTGCTCCTAAATGCCTTCCATCAGCTTGCGATCGCACTAGATAAAAAGTTTCTGAAAACATAGTCAATACTAAAAGGTTAATGGTTATTGGTTATTGGTTAGTCGTTAACAACCAATAACTAACAACCAACAACTAACAACTAATTTAAATTTTCTAAGCGAATACGCGGATCGGCGGCCTTGAGCATCAAATCTGCGACTAAATTGCCAACAATCAACAATACCGCGCCCATAATCAAACTTCCCATTAACAAATATAAATCTTGAGCTAGCAACGCTTGTAATGTTAATCGTCCTAAACCAGGCCAGTTGAAGAAAAATTCGGCTATAAATGCACCGCTTAACAAACTAGCTAACTCAAAACCTAACAAGGTAATTAAAGGGTTGATAGCATTACGAAGGGCGTGGACGTAAATCACGCGGTTTTCAGGCAGTCCTTTCGCACGGGCTGTTTGGATGTAATCTTGCCGCAAAACATCCAATAATTCTCCTCTGGTGATGCGCTGCAAACCCGCAAAGCTAGTAATACTCAAAGCAACAGTCGGCAAAATCATATGCCAACCGATATCCAACAATTTGCCAAACCAAGATAGTTCGTCGTAAGTGATGCTAGTCATATTACCCACTGGAAATAGTGGGGAAGTAATTTGAGCAAAAATTAATAAAAACAGGGCGGTGATGAAAGTGGGAAATCCTTGTCCGGCGTAGCTAATTACCTGCAAAATCTTATCAGTAGTGGTATTTTGCTTAACGGCAGCGATAATCCCCAAAGGAATAGCAATAGCCCATGTGATTATCAAAGAGGCGATCGCTAACAACAAAGTCGCAGGGACTCTCTCCCATAACAGCGATGACACAGAACGCAGGTAAGTAAAACTTGTACCAAAATCACCTTTTGTAATAATTCGCCACAACCATAGAAAATATTGCTCTAGCCAAGACTTATCCAAACCAAACTGCCGAATTTTTGCCGCAATTGTTTCTGGGGAAATTTTCGGATTTTGCCGCAATGTATCTACATAATCTCCCGGAGCCAGTTGGATAATTAAAAACGACAATGCCGACGCCAAAAACAAAGTCAACAGCGCTTGCAATAGTCGCTTTGTTACATAAATAAATGTATCGCCAGTGAGTAGTCTTGCCAGCCAATCTTTACCCGACTCCAAGGAAATTTTTGTAGATGTCATCTCTGTTGTTAGCTGTTGGTTGTTACTTGTTAGTTGTTGTGAGCCGGGGAGGATTTATAGGGGTTTGCTCTAGAAAGCAAAGATTGGCAAACCCCGCTTCGGCTATGCCAACGCTACCCTAAAGCTACGGTGAACGGTGGGGTTAGGGTTAACAACCACTAACCAAATTAATACTCCACGAGACTAATAATAGGCACATCCGGCAAATGCTTGCGCCCTTTTAAATCTCGTAGTTCGATGATAAACCCAAATCCTACCAGTTCGCAGCCAATTTGCTGTAACAACTTGGCGGTTGCCCCTGCAGTTCCACCAGTGGCAATCAAATCGTCTACAATCAAGACTCGGTTACCGGGCATTAAAGCATCCTGATGGATTTCCAAGCAGTCTGTACCATACTCTAGGGCATATTCAATAGAGTGAACCAAATAGGGCAACTTACCTTTTTTGCGGACGGGAATAAAACCAGCCCCTAACTTATAAGCCAGTGGAGCGCCAAAAATAAATCCCCGAGACTCCATTCCAACAACATAATCGGCTCTGATTCCTGCCGATATGCACTTATCCATCAAAAAGTCAATAGTGTAGCGCAGTCCGTCTGGGTTGCGAAGCAGCGTAGTGATATCCCGAAATAAGATTCCGGGTTTAGGATAATCTGGAATGTCACGAATTAGAGACTTCAAATCCATAAACAAAGGGAGGGGGGAGAGGGAGAAGGGGAGATGGGGAGATGGGAAACAGAGGGGGAGAGAATCATAACTCCTAACTCATAACTCCTAACTCATTCCCAATTCCCCACTATTTTTGGAAGATACCTGAAAAATCGTACACTATAATGTCATACGCTTGGGATCGCCAATCTGGTTTCCCATTGACGATAACCAAAAATCAAACGAAGCTAGGGATGGGATCGCACTGAATATCATGCTTTTAAAATTATGGTTTAGAAAGTTAGATTTCAGTATACGGAAACCTTGGAATCGAACGGGTAAGTAATGTATATATCAAGCAGTGCTGTTAACTGCCACAAGTCTAATGTTCTCTCTCGTTAGACTACCAATCTTAAATTAGTTTTACCGAGTTTGTTGCAGCCGCACAAGGTATTTATAATGAATGTCTCAGCCAGTTTAAAGCCTTATAATAGTCCAACACCCCAGTCACTGCCGATGATACTGGACACTTTACCCGATCCCGCCATTGAGGGACAGGGATGTCCCCGCAAAACCCGGTTGCAAATTGACCTAATTTTACTGGCAATTGAAGCATTGGAGCTTGGTGGCTCTGAAGCCATCTTGACATTTGCTCAAGAGTTGGATCTGAAAGGAGTTATCAAAGACCGGGTGAATTTATGGCGAATGCGTAGTACGAACCCGATGCGAAGAGCGCATATTCGCCGTCCTTTGAGTATCACTGAGGCGAAAGCTTTGGTGGTAATCGCTTGTTACATAGCACGGCGCTTAACAGTCGTCATTCGTCAGATGCTAATGATATATCAACAGATGAACGATAAACAGATACCACTGGAACAAAATTTGCGGCTATCCAATTATTTAGAGCGTTTTAGAGCGCATTTCAAGAGCCGGATGAATACTCGACGTTCTGGTTTACTGGCATTAAGTTCTGATGAAAAATTAGACGATTTGGCAATAAATTTGTTGGGACAATTATTATTCTGTACCGGGACTGCTGGAATGCAGCGGTTCTGGATTAGTCTTTTTGACGGTGAAGTGGAATGAATATTCAACGTAAATATAGTTTACCTAACTGCACGCTGCTTTTAGAAGGTTTGAGCGATGCTTCCAGAACAGCACATTTTCAAGAGCTCCGTCCGGAACTATCAATATTAGTAAATGCGGAATGCTATTTTACTGGTTACAATCAGCCCCTAACAGGTGGACGGGATTTTTTTGAAAGTTTGGTGAGGGCTGTTAGTGCCTATGCTCAGGAATTTTTGAGTAATGTACCAAATCCCCAAGCGCATAACCAGGATTCGGAATTAGTACAACTGCAAAAAATTGGAACTAATCGACATCGGTTAATTGTCAATTCCGAGGCTTCACAACAAGGGTTGGAAGCTAACTCGAATTATGCTAAATCTCCTATTGAACTTGATTTGAATACAGTACAGTTATTTGATTTGGTCGAAGCAGTAGACCAATTTTTTGCTGATAGTCAAACAATACCCGAGTTATCATTAGAATTACAACCAGTCGCCAGACGATATGGTGGTACTAGCCAAGCCTTGATGAAGCAAGCTGTACCGGCGGGTGTGGGAGTATCGAGTTTAGCTCTTTCAGCGATCGCTTTTGGTTTGATTCCAGTACCGCAAGTGCGCCAACCACAAGAAAATCTCCAATCCAAAGCTGTTACGCAAAACCGCATAGCGAATACTTCTACACCAACTGCATCTGCCACACCGATCGCAAATGAACAGCCGGCTATAAATACTACAACACCGACTCCCACACCTGTTACACCCCTAGGAGCAGTTAAAGATTTAGAAGCTCTTTTAACTACTGTTCCAGAAATTACCGATCCATCCCAACTGCGAGCATTAAATCGCCAAGTCTACAACACTATCAATCCAGCTTGGACTAGTCGCACTGGATTAAATCAAGAAAGTATCTTCCGTGTGGGTGTGGCTGCCGATGGTTCGATTGTTGGTTATAAAGCGGTGAATAAAGGATCTAACGATACAGTAGAAAAAACTCCTTTACCTAACCTGCTTTACAATCCTGCGAACCGATCGCCGATTGCTAGTGAACCGATCGCCCAGTTCCGAGTAGTCTTTAACCCACAAGGAGAACTGCAAGTTAGCCCTTGGCGGGGATATACCAAAACACCAGACGTGGTTGGAGCAAAAATTAGCGACCCTAATACTGTCAAGGATTTAAATCAAAAGCTTTCGGATAGTCTGCGCCAAAGTTGGAGCGGTAATATCAGCAGCAAGAAAGAATTAAAGTATCGGGTAGCGGTAAACAAAGATGGTGCTCTAGCCGACTACGAACCACTGAACCAATCCGCATACGACTCTTTCCGGGAAACACCCCTGCCCAATATGTTCATAGCAACGCATGGTGGCTCAAACGTGGCTGCAGCTAGCACTAAAGAACCCCTCGCCCACTTCCAGGTCGTATTCACCCCAGACGGTAAACTAGAAGTTGCTCCCTGGCAGGGATATCGGTAATTAAGGGTTAGGAGTTAGGAGTTAGGAGTTAGGAGTTAAGAGTTATTAAAAATTCCAAACTCTTAACACAAAAACTCAAACACTTTTATCCGCTTTTTTGTGGAGGTTTAATACAAAGACAAGAAACAGATCGCCCGTTTTGAGTTAGGGTCTTGTATCCACATATATAAACCTCCTTCTTCCTTCTTCCTTCTTCCTTCTTCCTTCATTTTGCCACTCTTCCCATATAATTTCCCCACAACTGAGCAGCTTGAGCGCTACTACCAGATGTAGGGGAATTATTGTCATTTCCCAACCAGACACCAGTTGCCAATCTGCGACTGGGAATAAAGCCAATAAACCACAAGTCTACGTTGCTATTGGTTGTACCAGTTTTTCCAGCTTCTCCCAACCCAATGGCAGCACTGCGACCAGTACCATTTGTTACCACGCCCCGCAGCAGACGAGTCATAGTATTGGCGATTTCCGGTTTCAGAACTCGTTTGTTTGCTTCTTGGTCTTGGTCAAAGGAATAGATGACACGGCAGGTCTTTAAATCATCGCGATTGCGGCAGTCGCTGCTGTCCAAAATCCGACTAATTGCATGGGGACGATTCCACACGCCACCATTACCTATGCTACCAAAAGCACCAGTCATCTCCGTGACATTAACTACACTCTGACCCAATACCAAGCCAGGAACTGGGTCGAGGTTAGACTTTACCCCCAACCGCCGAGCCATCGTCACTACTTTATCTAGCCCAATCTCTCTTGCAACCCGTAAAGCGATCGGGTTTTCACTTTGTGCCAATCCCGTGGCAATATCTAAACTGCTAGTACCAGTCCGACAGGGTTTGTATGTAAAACCTTGCCAGCGCAAAGGAGCGCAGGAATAAGAATTACCTGGTGAAATCCCCTCTTCAATAGCCGCTGTGTAAGCAAAGACTTTAAAGGTTGAACCGGGCTGTCTTTTGGCTTGAATGGCACGATTAAACTGACTGCTTTTGTAATCAGTGCCTCCCACCATTGCCAGAATAGCGCCAGTACTGGAATCAATGGTGACAACTGCTCCTTGGGAATAACCAAAATTTCCGCCTTCTTTGCTGACTGAATTACGCAAAGTTGCTTCTGCTTGACGTTGAAACTCAGGGTCTAACTGAGTTTCAATAATAAAATTTCCTTCTCTGGCTGCTCCTTGCCCTAAAATCGCTTCCAATTCGTCAAACACATAGCTGTAAAAATAGGGAGCAATAGTTTTGGACTGTCGTTCGCAAACTTTCGGACTAACTTGAACAACCGATCGCCGAGCGCGGTTATACTCATCTTGCTTAATTTTGCCCATTTCCAACATCCGCTGTAGCACCCGATTCCGGTAATAAGCGCTATCAAGCTTGTTTTTCCCAGCACCGCAAAAATCGAATGCGTTGGGAGCAGGCAAAATTCCCACCAATGTTGCGGCTTCTGACAGAGTTAATTCCCGAGCTTGCTTGCCAAAGTAATACTGTGCGGCATCTTCAAAACCGGAGGTATCTGCTCCCAGAAAAACCCGGTTTAAGTAAGTCCGCATGATGTCATTTTTGCTGTAGAAAGTTTCTAACTTTAGTGCTACAACGGCTTCTCGCCATTTCCGTCCCAAGGAGTCCTGCCTCCCCACATAATCCCGGTACAAACTTCGAGCAACTTGCTGAGTAACAGTACTCGCTCCTTGCTGAACATCGCCACTACGACTGTTAATCAGCACCGCTCGTAAAACCCCTAAGGGGTCAACACCGAAGTGCCAATAGTAACGACTGTCCTCTGAGGCAATCACGGCATTACTCAAATAAGGCCCAAAGTCCTCCAACCGCTTCATATCTATATGAACAGTTGTCCGAGGTTCCCGCAACTTTGTTTCACCATCACGGGCAAAAATAAGCACTGGGGCCCGCGTCGCTTCCGGGAGATTTTTTACGGAAACTTTCAGCCATTCACTACCAATCAACAATGCAAACAGCGCAGTGACACCACCGACACCATAAGCACCCCAAGTTGCCGCTTTGACATACCAAGGTGGTGGATCGACGTATTGGAGCTTGACTGATGCCGCTAGCTCTGGTGGTCCGAGGGTGAGGACATCGCCATGACGCAGTTCCAAAGAATTTACCCGTCGCTTACCACGATAAATACCATTGGTGGAGCCTTCATCTTTGATAATGAAAACCGGAGTGCGTTGCGAAGAATCTCGTGAAAGTGACAGGTGTATTTGGCTGACAACAGGGTTGCGGATGACTATATCGCAGGATTTGGAACTGCGACCAAGCATATAGCGATCGCCCAACAGCGGAAAGACTTCCGCCTTCGGAGCCCCCGAATCCTGAACCCATAGCTCTGGGACTCTGGCATTCGGCTTGAGCGCCAGTTTGTTAAAATCAACCCTGGCTTGAATTGTCTGTACTGCTTGCGTCAGCTGACCAAGAACAGTCTTTGGCTTTTGAGGGGGTTGGGGAGAACTCATCGGCTATTGGGTCGCGGTTATTACTGAAAAATCGAGCGAACTGTAATGACGATGCTGGGATTCCACCATTGTAATCATAAGCTTTTCAAGACGTTGCATATACTGAATTGTTCCCCCATTCAATCTGATACCAAGATAGTATATAGATATTATATTTGTCTTGTTATTTTTGTTACATCTGATTTGCAGCCAAAAATTGTTCTTTGGTCTATAATCTTCTTATCACATAGCTTATATAGTTTCTAAAGTCTAGCCCCTCTTCTTTAAGATAGTATCTCTCCAAACTATCAACCAATAAAATAGCGATTTAATTGTTACAACTGTAATATTTACATACAATTAGAAGTGAAAATACACATCACCATTTAGGAAGATTTTATGTAAGGGATTGTTTGGTTTAATGGGCTGAGTATTCCGTTGAGGTTAAGTAATATTATGAGGGGAAAATATCTGACCCTTATCGGTACAGCCCTGACTCTGGCACTCACCAGCAATGTCGCTTCTGCCCAATCCACTAAATTCCGTATACTTGAGGCAAACAGCGGCGAAACCACTAACTCACCCACGGATATTAAGCTTAATGCGGATGCGATGGAAATTTTGTGTAAAAATTTCCCGCTTAATTCCCGTTGTCCCGGTGGCACAGCTCTAACTCCAGGTAGTGGTGCTGCACCTAGCGGCACTACTAACGAGGGAGCAACACCACAACCTGCCGACGGTAGCACAAACCAAATGGCACCAGGTAGCACCGAGAATCCTGTGACACCTCCAGTCCCAGGTAGCAGTAACGAAACTCCGATGACACCTCCAGGACCAGGTGGCATTAATCAAGAGAGTACTCCCGAAGTGACTCCGATGCCCGAACCAGGTGGCACCACTCCCCAAATCACTCCGATGCCCGAACCAGGTGGCACCAATCGCGAAACCACTCCTATAACTCCGATACCGGCTCCCGACTCCAGCAATCAGGACACTCCTGTAACTCCGATACCGGCTCCCGGCTCCAGCAATCAGGACACTCCTGTAACTCCGATACCGGCTCCCGGCTCCACTAATCAGCAAACCCTTCCTGTAACACCCATACCGGGCAGCACGAATCAGGACTCTCCTGTAACTCCAGTTCCAGGACCTGGCAGCATGACCAATCCAAGTGAAACCCCTAATAACACGGGTATTCCTGGCAGCGTGACTGAACCCAAACCGAGTTCACCAGAAAAAGCTCCCAACTCCAGTTTAGAAACAGTTCCCAGTACTGATGGTACAAAAAACTAGGCTCTCTCTTTGCCCAGTTATCATTTGAAAGTGCTTTTAAAAGAGCCTATTAGTAGGATAAGAAGACAAGGGAAATAATTATTCACCTTGTTTTCTTATCCTATTTGAGTTTTTTAGTATCTAAAACAGCAGAAGCCGTGTAATTTCACGAAGAAAGAAGGAAGAAGTACCCACATGAGCACTCATGTGGGATTGAAACAAGGACACTGTTTTTCTTCTCTGCAAGACACTACGTGAACGCGCTACAAAGGACTCGAAAAACATCTTTTTTTTACTGAAGCTCTAAACTTACGAACGCGCATTTTTATTAGCTATTCCTTCTTCCTTCTTCCTTCTTCCTTCATTCATCGCAACCTGCGATTTTGAGATGGTGTTTTCTGGAATGAACTAATCAGCAGGCAAACAATACCAATACTAATAAATGAATCCGCCACATTAAATACAGCAAAGTTAATCAGTCGAAAATCCAGAAAATCTACGACATAGCCTAAACGAAAGCGATCTATACCATTCCCGATCGCACCACCTAAAATCAAGCCCCAACCTAATTTTTCCCAACGATTCCAATTTGGCTCAAAATATGCAAAGGCTACCAAAGCCAAACTTGCAGCCAACGATAGCCACCGCAATAAATCTACTTTGCCAGTTAATAAACTAAAAGCTGCGCCGGTATTGCTGACATAGGTAAAATGAAATACCCCTGGCAGTAGTGGAATTGTCTGTTTGTAAGCGATCGTTTGTACTATCCAATATTTGGTTAATTGGTCAAGCGCAACTGCGATCGGGGCAACGATCCAAAAGAGGCGATTTTTTTTTAAACGCATGGCAAATTAGTCATTAGTCATTCATACAAAGTTATCTTGGTGAACTACTAGGGGTAGCACGAATGACACAGAACTAATAAAACATTAAGTGTCGTAAAAGGTATGCTAATACTGTGACGGCGCATAGTACTGTTAATTGACCGGGCAGTGCAACCCAAGAGTATTTTACGATCGCTTGCGTCAAAGTAAGAGTTTCTGTGCCTTTGAGATGAAAAAAATAACTAAGAACCAAATAAGTAATACCGCATATGTGGACAGTCAACAAGCCACAAAAACAACTAAACGCCAAAGTTTCTAATTTCGGTCTAGCTTTAAAAGCGACAAAGCCGCACACCCAAGCCCCTGGAATAAAGCCTAACAAATAGCCAAACTGAGATAGTTTGACATAGCCAACACCCCCTCCGTCAGCAAACACAGGTAACAAAGTTAAGCCAATAACTAAATAGGCAATTTGCGAGAGTGCCCCAGCATTTTTTCCTCCCAAACAACCCACCAGCAGCACTCCGCCAATTTGAAAACTGACACCTAAAGAAGAAGTGTGAATTCCTTGGTTACTCCAACTCCAAGGCAAGGTGGTGACATACGCTTCTAAAAAGGTACCACCCATCGTCAGGAGTAAGCCAATCATAGACCATAGCAGTTGGTTGGAAACGGCAAACATTGACAACACGTTCATGGACAAGGGGTTTAAAGCAAAGCAACAGACAAAAACTAAGTTAAGGTAGTTACACTTTAAGACTTAGCATATTTTTTTAATTTCTTTTTAATTCCTGGCTCTTGAGTTCTGTTTATTGGAATTTAATTACATATTTTTGGAAATTATACAAATATATAAAAAGTCCAGCAATTTTTGTTTCACAATTAAGAAAAGGTACGAGTAAACCGTTAAGCTACATATACTAGTTATGTCAACCGCACTCTGGCAGTACAGTAGGTTCATTTTTGCGCTTGCTATGGTGTATAATTTACAGGCTTTATTATAGTAGTTTGTACCCATCGTCAAGCCAATATTTAGCAACCTTATCAAACTCATTGTATCAATTAATCTTTTCTTAACCTATATTTACCTTAATTTTACCCTTGGGTGCTACTGTTCAAACTGTTAACCGATAACATCATTTATAAAGTATTCCCATGTTTTCCCCAAAAATTCGGTTCTTCGCGACCATTATTGCTTTGACATCAAGTTTAGCGGCTTGCGGCGGTGGCGGTACGGATACCGCAACTAATCCTGCAAGTACTGAAACCCCTGCTGCTGGAGCTACCGATACCACAGCTTCAAGTCCGGCCAAAGGAGTCGATTTAGGTAACGTTACATTAACTGGTGCAGGAGCCTCTTTCCCAGCTCCCTTGTATCAAAATTGGTTTAGTGGTGGTTTGAGACAAAAATATCCCGGCTTGCAAGTTAACTATCAGTCAGTAGGTAGCGGCGCAGGAGTTGAGCAATTTACTAAAGGCACTGTAGACTTTGGTGCTAGCGACGTGGCAATGAACGATGAAGAAATTCAGAAAGTGCCAGCCGACAAAGGTGTACTTTTGCTGCCAATGACTGCTGGTAGCATTGTTATGGCATACAATCTGCCAGATGTACCAGAACTTAAACTGCCACGAGCCGTTTATGCCGATATTTTACTAGGCAAGATTAAATCTTGGGATGACGCAGCGATCGCCAAGGCTAATCCTGGAGCAAAACTTCCCAAACAGCCCATCACAGTTATATATCGTTCTGATGGTAGCGGTACCACAGGTGTGTTTACAAAACACCTCAGCACTATCAGCCCAGAATGGAAGACAAAAGTTGGCGATGGCAAGAGCGTAAAATGGCCAGTAGGTGTGGGTGCTAAGGGTAATGAAGGTGTTACCGCGCAGGTAGGACAAACTCAAGGCTCAATCGGTTACCTTGAGTATGGTTATGCCAAACAAAATAATCTGAAGTTTGCTGCTTTAGAAAACAAAGCTGGTAACTTCATAGTATCTAGCGATCAGTCCGCAGCTAAAACCCTAGAAGCAGTAACCTTGCCTGAAAATCTCCGTGCCTTCATTTCCGATCCAGAAGGAGCTGATTCTTATCCCATCGTCAGCTACTCTTGGATTCTCGCCTATAAGAAATATCCAGATGCGGCAAAGGCCAAAGCAGTGGAAGCGATGATTGAGTATGGCTTGACTGAAGGTCAAAAACAAGCTGCAGAATTGGGATATGTACCTCTACCTGCTGCTGTAGTTACTAAAGTTGCAGCTGCCGCTGACGCAATCAGCCCTGATTATAAAATTGCTGTAACCGGTGCTGGTGGTGCCAGTGCGAGTAAATAATTAATAGTTTGTTGGTTGTTGGTTGTTAGTTGTAACCAATAACAAATAACCAATAACCAATAACCAATCTGGTTCGCTTCCACATTTTCCCCAAATTTAATAAGTAAAGTCAGTCATGACTGCACAATCTCAACATATTCCATCAGGAGCTAAACAACGCTCGGACCTAGATAGAAACCTAGATCGTGGTTTTATTTGGCTGACGAAGTTTTTTGCCCTAGCGATCGCTGGCACTTTATTATGGATTGCAGCGCAGGTTGCGATTCAAGCAATGCCTGCCATCCAACAATTTGGTCTGAGCTTTTTAGCCAAAAGGGATTGGAACCCACCTCAAAATGACTACGGAGTTCTACCGCAAGTTTACGGAACTTTGGCTAGTTCTTTTATCGGTTTATTGATAGCTGTACCCATTGGTGTTGGTACAGCGATTTTACTGAGCGAGAATTTTCTACCGCAGAAGGTGCGAGTGGTAATGGTGTTCTTGGTAGAACTACTAGCCGCTATTCCTAGCGTTGTTTACGGAGTCTGGGGAATTTTCGTTTTAGTCCCTATACTAACCAACGTGGGAAAAGGGTTAAATGCTTCCTTGGGCTTTTTGCCAATTTTTAGCACCCCTTCCACAGGTCCAAATATGTTGGTAGCGGGCTTTATTCTGGCAATTATGACTTTGCCCATCATCACAGCTATTTCCCGTGATGCGCTGGTTTCTGTCCCCCCCAGTATCCGCCAAGCAGCTGTGGGACTAGGTTGTACCCGATGGGAAACAATTCTCAGAGTCCTGGTTCCAGCCGCTTTTTCTGGAATTGTTAGTGCTGTGATGCTAGCACTCGGTCGAGCAATGGGAGAAACGATGGCTGTAACGATGTTAATTGGTAACTCCAACAACATCAGTCCTTCGTTGTTTGCACCAGCGAATACGATTTCTTCCCTACTTGCAAATCAATTTGCAGAAGCTAGCGGCTTGCAAGTTGCTGCCTTGATGTACGCAGCCTTAGTGCTGTTTTTCTTAACGCTGGTGGTCAATGTTTTGGCAGAGTTAGTTGTGATGCGAGTCAAGCGGCTATGACATCTAATTTTTCGGATAATCATCAGAGCGGATATCCTACGGGTAGTCTAACTCGCTCTCCCTCCTCTCCCCGGACGCTGTTTAACTCGGTAATGACCGTTGTGGCATTTATTTGTGCCGTATTGGCTATTATCCCTTTAGTGGCAGTGCTTTCTTACGTGCTTTTTCAAGGCTTCAGCAGCCTGAGCATAAGTAACTTTACTGAATTGCCACCGCCCCCGATTGGAAAAATTACGGGAGGCTTTGGTAATGCAATTCTCGGAACAATCCTGATGGTAGGAGTCGCTGCTTTAATTAGCATTCCCTTTGGGGTGATGGCGGCAATTTATTTAACAGAGTTTAGCTCTGGTAAGATTTCCAGAACGATACGTTTTGCGACTAACATCCTGAGTGGAGTTCCCTCAATTATTGCCGGAGTGTTTGCCTATGGCGTTATCGTTCTGACATTGCAAAGGCTTGGTTTAGGCTCTTACTCGGCGATCGGTGGAGGTTTTGCCCTAGCGATTTTGATGTTGCCAATTATTGTGCGAACTACTGACGAAGCCTTGCAGTTAGTATCCCAAGATTTGCGACAAGCGGCTGTAGGGGTTGGAGCAACTAACTTTCAAACAGTAACCCAAGTGGTGTTGCCAGCAGCACTACCTGCAATCGTCACTGGAGCAACTTTGTCGATTGCACGAGCATCGGGAGAAACCGCACCTCTACTATTTACTGCTCTATTCTCGCAGTTTTGGCCCAAGAGTTTATTTGAACCTACAGCTTCCCTAGCTGTCTTGGTTTACAACTACGCTATTTCTCCCTTTAAAAATTGGCAGTCTCTAGCTTGGGCTGCATCTCTAATTTTAGTGTTGATGGTTCTAGTCACTAGTATCATCGCTCGCTGGGCAACTCGTCAAAAAGTTTATTAACAGTTATCAGTCATCAGTTGTCAGTTCCATGCTCCCGAGTGAAGTTTAAGTCAGAGGAACAAACGCTGTTGATCGCTGTTAACTGATTTATACCAGTCGAGAATGTAAATATCACGAGATAAAAAGTTATTATGATAACAAAATTCCAAGTAAAAAAGTATCCAATGGTTTTGTCAAGCAAGTGACATCATGTCATAAGAATAAGCCAGACAACCAAGAAGACGGGATAATTTATTTGATTGAATTGACCTGGTTACTCATAATAACTAGATATTTACATCTCCTTTTAGATAGATTCAAAGATAAGCAATTGAAATGTCTCATGGAAGTTGCTGACTTTCTCTGTATGACTCAAATCATTGTTATGAGCGCATTTTCCAAAACTTAAACTAGATTATTTATGGCGACTAACACACGCACAGCAAACGATACCGAAACAATTTTACGGGCAGAGAATGTTAACGTTTACTACGGCGACTTTTTAGCCTTGAAGAATATTTGGCTAAATATCCCCAAAAACCATGTGACAGCCTTTATTGGGCCTTCTGGTTGTGGTAAAAGTACATTGCTCCGATGCTATAACCGCCTTAATGACTTGATTGATAGCTTTCGGGCAGAAGGTCAAATTTTTTACGATGGTAAAAATTTGTACGCAGAAGATATCGACCCTGTAGAGGTGCGTCGGAGAATTGGGATGGTGTTTCAAAGACCAAACCCATTTCCTAAATCAATTTATGACAATATTACTTTTGGAGCCAAAATTAATGGCTACAAAGGCAATATGGATCAGTTAGTAGAAGAGAGTCTCACAAAAGCTGCTTTGTGGGATGAAGTTAAAGACAAGCTGCGTCAAAGTGGCAATTCATTATCTGGTGGACAACAACAAAGGTTGTGTATTGCTCGGGCGATCGCCGTTCAGCCAGATGTTATTTTAATGGATGAGCCTTGCTCTGCTCTAGACCCGAGATCGACTCTGCGGGTGGAAGAACTGATTACCGAACTTAAAGAACAGTACACAATTGTCATCGTCACCCATAATATGCAACAAGCAACACGGGTAGCCGATAAAACAGCATTTTTTAACGTCCAACCAACTGATAAGGGTGGTCGTCAGGGCTACTTAGTGGAGTTTGACAACACAGAAGTAATTTTCAACGATCCCAAACAGGAATCAACGAAGGAGTACATCAGCGGCAAATTTGGTTAATATTTTATTATCCGCTTCCTTGTGGGGGTTTAAGACCCCGACTTATTCAGGGAGCCCGTTTTGAGTTGGGGTTCTGTATCCCCATCTCAAAACTTCTTCTTCCTTCTTCCTTCTTCCTTCTTCCTTCTTCCTTAGTTGCCATCACAAAGCGGCAAGAGCAAACGACTAACTATTCGACCATCTGGTAATTGATAGAATTGCAATTCTCCTCCCAGTTGTTGCATAAGGTTTTGACAGATTAACAAATGCAAACCTGGTGGTTGATTGAGGGTAGAGGTTGCCAGCACATCCTTTGGTGTATCTTTGTGTAGCTCTATCAAAAGTTGTGGTTCAATAGTGCCATTATCTGTAATGGACATCTCAAGTGATTCATCCAAGCGACGACACCAAATATCAATTCTGCCGCTACCTATAGAACGCTCACAGGCTGCGGCTAATAGTTCATACAGAACTAATTCGATTTTCGCGATATCCCCTCTGACTGTCAATGTTGATTTTGGCCCAATTGAATAATTGGATGATTCTTCACCTGTTTCTTGTCCCAAACCATGTACACCGACCCACAGCTTTTGTTGTTTGAGAAAAATATCAACACGTTCGAGCGATCGCTTGAGTAAACTGGCAATGGGTATGCAATGTTCACTAATTAACAACTGCCATTGCTCAAGTTTTACCAGTCCCGTCATTGAGGCTGTTGCGCTATCTAGCTGACGCAATAATTGCTGATAGCGCATTTGCTGCAATTCACTGGTAGGAATGCCCAAACCATGCATTTGAGCGAGTAACTGGATAGTCGTTTTCTGGATATCCTCCAAACGACGATGCTTGTACCAATTGACTTGCTGTAATTCCTCGGTTCGAGAACGGAGAATTTGGCTGATTTGCTGTTGCCGACGCGACCAAGCTAGTTGACAAATCAGGGTTTCTATGGCATACAAAGTTTGTTCTGACCACTGTCGTTCTGTGTGGTCTGCGATAATTGCTATCCCTGTGGTTTCATAATCAGCCGATGTGCGTAACGCCATCACCAAAATTTGACCAATACCAGTACCAAAGAGCCATTTTCTGGTACCAGCAGGGATATCATCCACTTTCAAGCTCAACATCCCATCTGTGGCGAGCGCCCACTGCACAAGACTCTCAGCATATATGGGGATAAGTGTATCAGAGGCGAACTCAAATTGAGTGTTGGGAATTACACCAGATAGAATTTCGCCATGACTCTGACCGGGTTGCCAGGATATGAGTATCGCTAAAGGACAGCCAAGAACAGAAGCAATTTGTTCAAGTGCGGTACGTTCGAGATGATTTTTCCCCTCAATTGTTGGGTTCTGGGCTTGTTCAAGGATACGAAAGCATTGCCAGAAGCTGTCTAAAATTTTATGCTGCTGCTCTGTGCTTTTGTACAATTGCCATTGACGGACAACCACACCAAGCTGTTGAGCAATAACCTGGACTAATTCTTTTTCTGTTGTTGTCCAAGAGCGAGTGTTATCTGTAACGATGACTAAAAGAGCGTCTGGTGATTTAGCTTGAGCGCAGTTACTCACGATTAGCGATCGCGCTCCGTTTTCGATTAACAAAGAACGCCAGTTAAAAAAGCGCAAATCTTCTTCTAAATTCTCAATTCCTACTGCCTCCGTTGAATGCTGCAAAAGCTGCCAATCCAATTCTTTGAGCGCATCAAACGTCTCTGTCAAAGGACGGCGATTATACGGTTGGCTTTGGTAAAAAATTTGATATTTATTTTGGTCTGGGTCATGCTGCAATAATAAAAATCTAGTGCCAGAAAGTCGATCCAAAACCTTCAGCGTACACCCATTTAAAATTTCCAGACCCTCTTCATCGCTATAAATTGCTTGAGCGACTTGGCTTTTTAGTTCAGCATCTTCTTTGACTTGTTGAATGGTAGTTTCTATATTATCGATAGGTACAGCCAAAGAAATATATCCAGCAGCACCCTGAACAAAATTTCGCTCGGTTTCTGTCCAAATTCGCGGTTCTTTAGCTTCCACTGCCAGAAACCCTAATAAGTCCTTTTGCCAAATAATCGGTGCAGCTAAGAGACTACGTACTTGCAATCTTTGCAACAGCTTGGCTGTGAAATGGCTTTTGAGCGAACTGCGAGCCTCACCAATAGAAACAATATTATTAACCGATAAAGCAAAATAAAAATCGCTTAACTCTTCTACCGTAATTTTACTTACCGCATGAGTATCTTTTTGTATTTTTCCTCCTTTCGCAGATTGATTACTTACCCGCCGCCAGAAAAAGCGCCCTTCCCGCTCAAACCAGTAAATATTAGTGCGACTGGGTGAAACAAATTCATGAGTTGCACTGACTACCGCTTCTAACTTGTTCTCCAGATTATCTGTACTACGTAACTTTTCCAACAAGCGCAACAACGGCTCCTCAGAACGCTTCGTTTGTTTGTACAGCACATCCATCTGCTGATAGTGAAGCACTGCCCCCAACTCACCTAAAACTATCGACAGCCTGGATTTATCTTCACCATTGAGCAAATAGCCCCAATGCTCACTCCCCAGTAAAACTATCCCCAAACAGCGGTCTTTAGCGCGAATTGGTAAAATAATCGTTCCTTGAATATTAAATTTTACAGCAATTCCTTGCCATCCATCAGCACGTAACTCGGCTCGCAAATCAGCTACACCCAAGGGACGCTGTTCAATCACCACTTGTTCTAATAAATCTCCAGGGCTGAGAACTACCCTTTGTTTTAAATAACTGCTGTCACTACCAGGTGTGATACCCCCTTTGCCATATAAAATATGCTCCAGGCGATCGTAAAGAGCAATCCAAACCAGCCTGTAGTCAAACTGCTCCTGGAGATAAGAAATAGTAGTTTCAATGAGAGCATCAACATTATCTTGTTCTCGGAGACTCTGCAAAATCCGCCCCAAGGACAAAATCGGTTGTTCGGTGACTAGAGGTTTTTGTGGTTGCCCCATCTGAATTATCAGTCAACATAGCTTGTTACTATATAAGATGCCCAAAATCGCACTCTGATTAATGGGGAGTGGGAAAGACCAACCACTAACAACCAACCACTAACAACTAAATTGAATATCTATCAACTTGCAATTCGTCCGCTTTTACTCAATCTGACAAAAAAAAACCCAGAATGGGCGCACACTACAACGGTTCGTAGTTTAAATTGGCTTTCCTCAAAAAGCTTGCTAAACAAACCCTTGCGGCAGTCGTTGTGTTTGGATGATGCACGTCTGGAACAAAATTTATTTGGGCTACGCTTTCCCAACCCCGTAGGTTTGGCCGCTGGGTTTGACAAAGATGGCGTTGCGACTCCGATTTGGGGGAGTCTTGGTTTTGGCTTTGCTGAGGTGGGTACTGTAACTTTTCATGCCCAGCCAGGTAATCCCCGCCCCCGTTTGTTCCGGCTGGAATTAGATAACGCTGCTCTCAATCGCATGGGCTTTAATAATCTTGGTGCAGCAGATATGGCCGCGCGGTTAAAAGATTTGCAACACTCAATACCCATAGGTATCAATCTCGGTAAATCTAAGGTGACACCCCTTGAAGAAGCCGCAAAAGATTACCTAGATAGTTTTCGCTTGCTGAAGAATTGCGGCGACTATTTTGTAGTAAATGTGTCTTCCCCGAATACCCCTGGATTGCGATCGCTTCAAGATGCTTCAATGCTCGGTGCTATTTTGGAATTATTGCAACAAGAAAATGATTCACATAAGCCAATATTTGTCAAGATAGCGCCAGATTTAGAATGGGAAGCGATCGCCGATATTATTACTCTGGCAAAAACATATCAATTGGCGGGGATTATCGCCACGAATACCACCATTCGCCGCGACAATTTGAAAACCCAGGTAATAGAGCAAACAGGGAAATCACCTACAGAAGAAGCCGGTGGAATTAGTGGTGCGCCAGTCCGCGATCGCTCCACAGAAATTATTAGATATATTTATCGACAAACCCAAGGGCAAATACCGATTATCGGCGTTGGTGGGATATTTACAGAAGAAGATGCTTGGGAGAAAATCACCGCTGGTGCCAACCTTATTCAGGTTTATACAGGCTGGATTTACGAGGGACCTTGGATGGTACGCCGCATTCTCCAAGGTTTGTTGGGTAAATTAGAAGAAAACGGATTAAATTCTATTTCGGAAGCAGTAGGTTTGGAAGTAGCGCTTTTGCCCCCTAAATCCACGCCACATGCTATAAGTCGGCAGAGCCAAGAAACGCAGTGGCTCCCCAATTCTGGGGGACTTTGAATCTTATTTTCCCCTTGCTGGTACTAATATTGCTCATAGAGCCATTGGTACAGCCCAATTGAATAATAAAGTACGGATAGTCGAGCCGGAATTTACGTCCAAAATACATTTAAGGAGAAATCATAAGCAACGACTTATGAGCCTGGGAAGACGCACAAACCAACAAAACAAACTGCGTCATGCTGAAAAAATTGTACTGAATTGTTGGATTCGGGAGTTTACAATTTTTTCAGACTCCAAAACCATAACGTAGTTTGGTCTTGGTAGTTCAATGAGTAAATCTTCAAAAAAAACGATATTTTTTTACTCAGGAATGCCAGACGTCTAAAGTCGGAGAACCCCTTAATGACGCTGGCTCCTCAGAATTCAGGACTCGGAACTATTAACTTCTTCCACAGGAAAAAACTCCCTAGTTTCAGGAGAATAAGTCCAAGCAATTCCATCTGGATCTCTGCTGCGAGTCCATTCGGAAAAATCTGCTTCACTGCGTCGTTTATACACTGTACTGGAATAAACATTCAGCCGTTTTGCTAGTTCCGATTGAATCAGAGAACCAAATAACAGTTGTTGTTCTAATGGTATATGTACTTCCTCGTAGTCTTTTTCTGGTAATAATTCATTCGTTACAGTCTCTGGTTGTGACTCTAGAAACTTGGGTGGTGCTGCTAAAAGTTCTGGTGCCGGATTCACAACGACTTGATTTGCAAGCTCTTGATGAGGCTCGCTAGAATCAAGGATGTTGCCGAGAATACTAGAAGTTAAAAAGTAATAAACTTTATCACCCTGTTCCGGAATCAGGAGAGTAGCTCCAAATTCGTCAACTTTAGTTTCCAAGTAACGTTTTGCCGTATCCCCAGGAAAATTTCCTTTGATTGCCAAATCCATCGGTGTAATTTTGCCCTGATTTGCCTGAATGAGTTCATGGAAAATCGGGTTAACTTTTAGACACCACTGTTGCCATTGATAGCGCTGCCAAAGGTTCAAACCAGTTAACAGAACAGCTAGCACCAGCCAAACGCGCCAGGTGGAAACAAAGAAAATAATCAAGAACGAGATAGGCAAAAGTAGAACGAGAAAACTCTTACCGTAGCTTTCTATTGATTTTTCACTCATGCCGATTTTTGCCAAGTGATTTTTGGGAAATAATATAATATTGGCAAAAATTGGGACATTTGTTTGTAGTAATAAGCAAAAAATTGGCAAAAATCTTTCTACCTAACTTAAGACAGTAAGCCCCAAAGCCTTGCTATTAAAAGGAAAATTCGGCAAAATTGCGTTTTTGCCTAGAAAAATTTGTTGGGGAAAGCATGAACCAATAGAATTCGCGCTCGAAGGTGTCTCGGGAACTAGCTCAGTCAGACTTCTATGACAATCTCTTGGCTAGCGGGGAAATTCATTAATGCAAATTTTGCATTTTTAAAATGTAAGTACTGCATTTACGTAGATAATATAAATACATAAGGTGTCATAATTGTTTTATTCTCATGGTTTATTGGGCGGAGTTTTCGCCCAATTTACATATTTATATAATTTATTTTTTGTATTATTTCATACAAAAGATATTTGATAGAAATGTTTTCTAGCGATCGCCTTAGTTTAGAGATTTAGCAGTGAGTAGTGCCGACGAGTGGCAGCGAAACCGAATGGGGTTATATTTCTATCTTAAGATTTTATATTTCTACCTACTTGGCTAGACGTAACTTACGAAAAGTTTTAGATATTCTAGAAATAGACACTTTGGACACACTTACTTATTCAGTAGTGGCATAAAACTTTCGCAAATTGTCAATATGCAATTAAGTTTGTGGAAATTTATTGCTAAAACCAAAGTTTTATTTGTCAATAAAATCACATAAAAATAACTAAATTCATATCTTATATACCTTGTCACTAAAGTTTGGGCTAAGGTTGGTTTTGCGTAAGCCCTATTAATAAAACAAACTTTAAGAGCATAGGTTTTAAAAATTGTCTCTGAATTAATAAATTCACGAAGAAAGAAGGAAGAAGTACCCACATGAGTACTCATGTAGGATTGAAACAAGGACACTGTTTTTCTTCTCTGCGAGACACTACGTGAACGCGCTACAAAGGACTTGAAAAACATCTTTTTTTTTACTGAAGCTCTAAACTCAGAACGCGCATTTTTATTAGCTATTCCTTCTTCCAACTTCGGTCCTTACTTCAACATCATTTGTAACAAACTTAGATAAAAACATCGTTTGGAACTTTGAAAATGAAATTAAGAGAACCAGTTTTTAACAAAGGGCAAAATCTAACTTTTGTAATTCTGATTGCTGGTGCAGCAGCACTCGGTGGTTTTTTGTTTGGTTTTGATACTGCTGTTATCAACGGCGCTGTTTCGGCTCTTTCAAAAGCTTTTAGCGCAAACAGTGTAATGACAGGCTTTGCAGTGTCCTGTGCCTTGCTGGGGTCTGCTTTGGGAGCTTTTGTTGCAGGAGCGATCGCCGATAGGCAAGGGCGTCTCAGAACCATGATTATCGCCTCGGTATTTTTTACCCTAAGCGCTATCGGTTCTGGTATTGCGTTTACGATTTGGGACTTTATCTTCTGGCGGACATTGGGTGGAGTCGCGGTGGGGATGGCGAGTGTCATTGCCCCTGCTTACATTGCGGAAGTAGCACCGGCTAACCTGCGCGGTAGATTGGGTTCCCTGCAACAATTGGCGATCGTAGTTGGAATTTTTATTGCTTTAGTTGGCGATTACTTCATTGCATTGGGTGCAGGTGGTTCAGCAGAAGGCGCATTTTGGTTTGGCATTCCGGCTTGGCGTTGGATGTTTTGGACAGAAATTCCTCCCGCAATTGTCTATGGTGTGGCTGCGTTCATGATTCCCGAATCACCGCGATATCTAATTGCACAGAAACGGTATCAAGAAGCCACAGTTGTCCTAGAAAAAGTTTTGGGGGGTAACGTCGATGCCAAAGTTGAAGAAATTCGCGAAACTGTATTGACCGAACGCAAGCCGAAATTTTCCGATTTGCTCAGTCGCAGTGGTGGACTGTTGCCGATAGTTTGGATTGGGATGGGGTTGTCTATCTTGCAGCAGTTTGTCGGTATCAACGTGATTTTTTACTACAGCAGTATTTTGTGGCAGGCTGTGGGATTCTCGGAAAGGAATTCTTTACTGATTACGGCGATTACTGGAGTTGTCAATATTGTGACTACATTTATTGCGATCGCCTTCGTTGACAAATTTGGTCGCAAGCCCCTGCTTATCTTGGGTTCTATCGGGATGACGGTTACTTTGGGAACTTTGACCATTGTGTTTGGTAATGCAAAGATTGACCCAGTTACTCTGAATCCGACTTTATCTGGTGTACCGGGAATTGTTGCACTGGTAGCAGCGAATTTGTATGTTGTCTTCTTTGGCTTTTCCTGGGGACCAATTGTTTGGGTGCTGTTAGGGGAAATGTTTAACAATAAGATTCGCGCTGCGGCACTTTCCCTGGCTGCTGGGGTGCAGTGGATAGCGAATTTTCTTGTGTCTATGACGTTTCCGCCTTTGCTTAAGTATTTTGGTTTGGGTTCTGCTTACGGTTTGTATACTGTAGCATCGGCGATTTCAATATTTTTTGTGATGTTTCTAGTGAGGGAGACGAAGGGGAAGGAGTTGGAGGATATGTAATAGATATCGCGATCCGGCGTTGATTCCGTAGACATACGGGCATCGCGTGAAAGCTGGGGGCGATAATCGCTTTTTGCTAAAATACCTAATTAAGCTCCCAAGGGTCGGGTATGTCAGCTAAGGATAAATTTCACGACGCAGTAAAAACAGCGCTCCAGAAAGACGGGTGGGTGATTACAGACGATCCGCTGACTATCCGCATAAGCTCTAGAACCAAACTTTATATAGATTTAGGAGCAGAAAAAATTATTGCTGCACAACGCGATCGCCAAAAAATTGCCGTTGAAGTCAAAAGTTTTCTCGGTGCTTCGACAATGGCTGAATTTCATACAGCGGTTGGACAGTATATTAACTACCGCTACGCTTTGATAGATTTTGGCTATGAGCAAACTTTGTATTTAGCAGTACCTTTTTATATTTATGATGATTTTTTTACACAGCCGTTTATTCAAACGGTGATTCAACGTAGTCAAGTAAATTTACTCATTTACGATGATGAGAAAGAAGAGGTTGTGCGATGGCAAAGCTAGAAGAATATAGAGAATATATTCAACAACTACTAACTAAATATGCAGCACGCGACTCTCATGAAGATGGCGTAGAAGCGCAAACCATTTTTGATAGAGAGCATGACCACTATCAGCTTTCTTATGTTGGTTGGCGCAATCGGAAGCGGGTTTTTGGTCCTGTGATGCATTTAGATATTAAGGATGGAAAAATTTGGCTTCAGTGGAATGGGACAGAAGATGATATCGCTGCGGAATTAATGGAAATGGGTGTCGCCAAGCAAGATATTGTGTTGGGGTTCCACACACCTTATGCGCGGCAGTTTACGGATTTTGCGGTGGGTTGATTCTCCTTCTTATTGGTAAGATTCCCGACTTGTTAAAAAAATCGAGGATCTCGCAACCCATAACCCTATAATCTCTACCCACAGGTAGATTCATCCCCAATAACTCTAAAAAACAATAATTTAGATAGATGTTAACGCTGCTGAAAATTGCCAAAATGAAACGATAATTGACTTTTCATCTTTCCACAAGCCATGACATTTGATTATGACCTATTTATAATTGGTGCTGGTCCTGGAGGACTGGCTGCAGCTAAAAAAGCAGCTGAGTTTGGTGTTCGTGTCGCGATTGTCGAAACAGAAGGTATTGGTGGTACTTGTGTAAATCGCGGTTGTATTCCCAAAAAGCTAATTGTTTATGCTGCTGACTTCGCCCTCCAAAGTGAAATGGCATACTCCTATGGATGGAGTGAGTGCGAAAGATACTTTGACTGGACGCGATTTATCCAAGAAGTACATCAGCATATTGAAGGTATTCAGAACTCCTACATAAGGCAGTTCCAAGAAGCTGGAATTGATTTAATTCGCGGTCATGCAAATTTCGTTGATGAGCATACGATTGATATAGATGGACGGAAATTTTCGGCTGACAAAATTTTAATTACTGTAGGTGGACGCCCAATTACACCGGATATCCCAGGTATAGAATTTACCATCACTTCTCGCGAGATGTTTCATCTACCCTACCTGCCGAAACGACTGGCAATTCTAGGTGGAGGTTATATTGGTGTCGAGTTTTCTAGCATGATGAACGCTTTGGGTTGCGAAGTCACAGTTATTAATACTTCAGAAAAGATTTTGTCAGGATTTGATGAGGATATTTCCTCCGCTGTTCAATCCGGTTTGAGCAAACGGGGGATTTCGTTTTTCAACAACAGTACTGCTCAAGAAATTACATACTCAGAAGAGGGTTTGTTGTTGGCAATAGCAGGCAATGCTAGCTCTCAAACAATTGTCGCAGATAGCATCCTTATTGCCATAGGTCGCGCCCCAAATACCGAAAATCTCGGTTTGGAAAATGCCGGTGTTGAACTTGGGGAAAAAGGCGCGATTAAAGTAGATGAATACAGCCGTACTACCCAAGAGAATATTTTTGCTGTGGGTGACTGTACCGACCGCTTGCAATTAACGCCAGTTGCAAAATCAGAAGCTGTCGCTTTTGTCAATACGGTTTTTGGGAAACCGCAAAAACTAAATTATGATTTTGTCCCCTCCGCCGTTTTTGCCCGTCCGGAAGCAGCAAGTGTAGGGATGACGGAAGCAAAGGCAAGAAAAAAATTTGGCGAATCTGTAAAATGTTACCGCAGCTATTTCCAGCCGCTTTTGTCGCAATTTAGCAACCAAGATGAGCAAGCGATAATTAAGTTAGTGGTTGAGGGTGATACAGAGCGAATTTTAGGCGCTCATATGGTAGGGGAAAATGCCGCCGAAATTATTCAAAGTCTGGCGGTTGGAATTCGCCAAGGAATCACCAAACAAGATTTAGATGAGACAATTGGGATTCATCCCACTACAGCAGAGGAATTCCTAACTTTAAAATAGGGTAGGGGAAAGACGAAGAAATATTTTCATCCTTTGTTGTGTATTCATTTTGCACCAACTTTGGCTTATCCATCCCAATGCTAATTCGATGAATATCGATATAACCCCCATACGACTACCCTAACCCTAGTCTGTAGCCTCTACTGTACGCTGTTCATGATGACTACTAACAAGCAACAAAAACTTATGACATACGATTATGATTTGTTTGTAATTGGTGCCGGTTCTGGCGGTTTGGCGGCTTCCAAACGCGCTGCTAGCTACGGTAAAAAAGTAGCGATCGCCGAAAATGACTTAGTGGGTGGAACCTGCGTTATCCGGGGTTGCGTTCCCAAAAAACTGATGGTTTACGGTTCTCACTTTCCGGCGCTGTTCCATGATGCTGCTGGCTATGGCTGGAAGGTGGGTGAAGCGGAATTAGACTGGGAACACTTCATCACATCTATAGATAAGGAAGTACGGCGACTTTCGCAAATGCATATCAATTTCTTAGAAAAAGCTGGGGTGGAATTATTCCCCACTCGTGCGACTTTGGTAGATTCACATACCGTAGAAGTTGATGGGCGAAAAGTTACTGCTGACAAAATTTTAATCGCTGTTGGCGGTCGTCCGGTGAAACCTGATATGCCGGGGATGGAATATGGAATTACCTCCAATGAAATTTTTCACCTCAAGGAAAAACCAAAGCATATCGTCATTATTGGTGCTGGTTATATCGGTACAGAATTCGCTTGCATTATGCGCGGTTTGGGTTCTGAAGTCACTCAAATTACCCGAAGTGAGAAAATTTTGAAAGGGTTTGATGAGGACATCCGCGATGGTATTGCAGAAGGGATGGCGAATCATGGCATTAAGCTAATTAAGAAAAATGTGGTGAAATCCGTGGAAAAAGTCGCGGAAGGATTAAAAATCACATTATCTGATGATGAAAATCAAGAACCAGTAATTGCCGATGTGTTTTTGGTAGCAACCGGTCGCGCCCCAAATGTCGAAGGATTGGGTTTGGAGAATGCAGGCGTTGATGTTGTTGCTGACAGTAAAATCGAAGGTCCAGGTTACAGCACGATGAATGCGATCGCTGTGAACGAAAACAGTCAAACTAGCCAACCAAATATCTACGCTGTCGGGGATGTTACGGACAGACTTAATTTAACACCAGTTGCAATTGGTGAAGGTCGGGCTTTTGCTGATAGCGAATTTGGCGATAATCCTCGTGTATTTAGTCACGACACCGTAGCAACAGCCGTTTTTACTACACCCGAAGCCGCGACTGTCGGGTTAACTGAAGCTGAAGCTAAGGAAAAATACGGAGAAGAAGGAATCAAAATATATCGCACCCGCTTCCGTCCTATGTACCACAGTTTAACTGGTGGCCAAGAAAAAATCATGATGAAGTTGGTAGTGGATACTGCTACCGACAAAGTTCTAGGCGCTCACATGGTGGGACACAGTGCAGCGGAGATAATTCAAGGTATAGCGATCGCTGTAAAAATGGGCGCAACCAAAAAAGACTTTGACGCAACAGTTGGCATTCACCCCTCAGCCGCAGAAGAATTCGTCACCATGCGCTAATAAGAGTTAGGAGTTAGGAGTTAGGAGTTAAATGTTCATCTACCTTCATGGCTTTGCATCCAGCCCAAATTCTGCCAAAGCCAAATACATAAGCGATCGCTTCGCCGAAATTGACGTAAATATACAAATTCCCGATTTGAATTTTGGCGATTTTTCTCACTTGACAATCAGCCGTCAGATAAATCAAGTAACCTCTTTATTCTCCTCCTCCCCCATAACCCTCATTGGTTCGAGTTTAGGAGGCTTAACAGCGGCTCACATCGCGAATAAATACAAACAAGTACAGCGACTCGTCTTACTAGCACCAGCATTCGGGTTTTTATCCCATTGGTTGTCCAAATTAGGAGATGAACAGTTACATCGCTGGCAAGAAGAAAAATATTTGATGGTTCATCACTACGGCGAAAAACGTGAACTACCCCTAAGTTACGATTTCGTTACAGACGCTCTTGAATATCAAGAAGATTTATTAACCCGCCCGGTTTCCACCCTCATCTTGCATGGTTTAGATGATGAAGTCATCCCCATTCAAGCCAGTCGAGACTTTGCGAAATCTCGTCCTTGGGTTGAATTGGTTGAACTCGATAGCGATCATGCATTGGGTAATACACTTTTTGCAATATGGCAGGCAATTCAAGTCGAATGCCAGTTGCCAACCATGTTGTAGAATATTAAATTCTTCTAAAAATAAAATCGCCATTAACGGCGAAGCTCGGATTTTGGAGTTTAGATTTAATCCTTGGCTCCAAAATCTCAAATCTAAAATCCCTATGCTGCCATTCATTCGCTCAGATTTAGCCAAATTTACTGCTTACAAGCCTCACCCCGGTAGTGATAGCAAAGAACCAGTCGCAATCCAGTTTGATCGCTTGGATACAAATGAAAGTCCCTATGACCTGCCTTATCACTTAAAAGAAAAGTTAGCTGTTGAATACCAGCAGTTAATTGAGACAAACCGTTATCCCGATGGCGGACATGAGAAACTCAAAAATGCGATCGCTGAATATGTCTCTCAATCAGCCCAACTCTCACCATCTTTATTCACAAAAGACAATATTTCTGTTGGGAACGGTTCTGATGAACTTATCCGTTCAATATTAATCGCCACCTGTCTTGGGGGAGAAGGCTCAATTCTAGTAGCTCAACCCACTTTCTCAATGTACGCCATTTTGGCCCAAACTTTGGGGATTCCTGTCGTTACGGTGGGAAGAAATCAAGATAATTTTGAAATCGACTTAAAAGCAGCCCAATTAGCCATAGAAAATACTCAAAATCCGCCAATTCGGACAGTTTTTGTCGTTCATCCTAATTCCCCCACAGCAAATGCCTTAACTGCGGCAGAATTGGCTTGGTTAAGAAGTCTGAGTGAAAACATTTTAGTAGTGATTGATGAAGCTTACTTTGAATTTAGCCAAAATAGCTTAGTTGGTGAATTACCGCATCATCCGAACTGGATAGTTTTACGAACGTTTTCTAAAGCTTTTCGGTTAGCTGCCCATCGTCTCGGTTATGCTCTAGCCCATGTGGAGTTAATCGCTATCTTAGAAAAAGTTCGCCTACCTTACAATCTCCCCAGTTTCTCTATCGCTGCCGGCTTAATCGCTCTTGAAAACCGGGAATTACTAGACTCAATTTCCGAAACCCTAAACGAACGAGCCAAACTGTTTGAAGCTTTATCTCAAAACCCAGCATTACAAGTTTGGAATAGCGCAGCTAACTTTATTTTCCTGCGTCCAAAACCTGAGAACTCTGACCTGAAAGAATTTTATTTAAAAAATCTTACCGAAAAACTTAGAAGCAGTGGCACTCTTGTGCGCGAAATTAATGGCGGATTGCGAATTACCATCGGAACTCCAAAGGAAAATATTCGCACGCTAAATAGACTCCAAACAGTTTTGGCAAACCTTCAATAGTCGTGATTAACTTAATAATCAATTTTGTCGTCTAACTCGTTGCCCAAAAGTCTGACAATCCCCACTGTTTGAGGTAGTACTCCTACTAAAAGAGCAAAAGCCTCATCTGGTAAGCTAGCCACCATTTCTGGTGGAAAGTATTGCTCAAACTGATCTAAAATCTTTTGGACTCGCTGTCTTGGTACTGGATTTTCTGTAATTTGTTTGATTAACCGAATCCACTGTCGCCTAATTAGATAAGCCTTCTGACGATCTTCATGAGACTCCAGAGTCAATAAAGACAAATTGCCTATGGGCATTACCCATTGACAATCGCGATCGTAATCGCCGCCCACTGCTGCCCCCGGTCCTGCAAATTCCGCATGGTAGTGCTTAAAGAGTATTAACCCATTCCTCTTACGACTGTTGACCACAAAAACCTCTCCACTATGTAGCTTTGTGAGATAGTCTGAGCCAAAAAAATGCTCAGTTCCATCTTGCATAACAAGATAGTCAAGGTAACTAGTTTCGGAGCAATAAGTTGATACCATAGTAGTTTGATAGCGCTGGCGCTTTTCGCTATCCATGTTTTTTCAAACTTTCAATTAGTTTTGTATTAGTCTGCACTTCAATAGGGAACTTGCTGTTGAATCAAAGCTTTGATTTTCTTCTTAATTATCAAGAATCTTTTGGTCAGTTTAACTAAATTAACTATAGACAAGCATTACTCGGCAATTGAGTAATCATATTTTATGAGATTTAACTGGATTTGTCTCCAAGTATAGTAGTCTTTTTTTAAAGTTTTTATAAAGATGAATATATTGAATACAAAGTTCTTATGAGGAATTGAGAAATTGTTGAGCGTATTTTCACTGATATTATATGCGCGATCCCCTAAACATTGAAAGATAATTTGTTATTTGGTACTCATTTTTTTCACCATATTATTTCAATTAATAAACATTAAACAGGTTCTATATATTTTTTTTGAATATTTTTACAAATCTATACAAACTGCAATTTTGGAGAAAAATTATTCCGGCTAAATCAAATAAAGAATATTTTTTCAGGACAATTTACTCGCCGAAATAAAATCTTTAAACAGTGTTCGTTAATAACTATAAAGATATATGAATACAATATATCTTTAATTTTATGCTCGTAAATATAAGTATATTTGGCTAAATTTGGTTGTTATACATTATTTTCTCGTATTATATGCAACATCAATGACAGTCTGTTCGTAAAAACAGTTGCAATTACGTCAAGTTTGAAAAGATACAAATTTCAACTCTAGATATTTAACAGTCAGTGTTAACACTAAGATGAAACAATACACAACAAAAAGTGGTGGACTTTTGTACTGCTCTTGCTTGTTGAAATCCAACGGTACAGTACTTGGTGACAGCTGGCTGTTCACTGATTAAAATCGGTGTTTAGATGTTTGTGCAACAATATCTGACGCGATCGCCCCAAGAAAAATGTATTGCAATTAGATTCGACTTGATGCACCCGATAACCCAGCTTGAAATAAAGCTGTCTTGCAGAAAAGTTATTTTCCAAGACGTGGAGATATAAGTCTTGGAAACCCCACGATGCGGTGGCTTTTTCACAAGCTTGCAGCAAACATGAGGCAGCACCTTGCCTGCGGTATTGTGGGTGAACAGCTAAATTCGACAGGTAAGGAAAACTTTTACCAAGCCGACTCCAAGAATCACTAAAACGCACACCCAATTCTACAGTTGCAGCTAAGTTATTAGCGGCACTAGTAGTGTCAACAGCAATCAAACAAAGGTGATGGGGTGCAGGAGATGCCAGACGATGCCTTAAATCTTCATAAATGCCTAAACGCAGTAAGGGGAAAGCCCATCCCCAAAAACCATTTTGGGAGTGGAAGCTTTCGGCAATGATTTGAGAAACACCATTAGAATCAGCAGGTGTAGCCACACGAAGTTGAAATTGGCAGGAAGCCTTCTGGGTGCTTCCTTTGACCGACTCTTGTTGGGATGGATGAAAAAACCAGGGTATCAAGGCTAGTTTATTGTTGATTTAATTCAACGAAAAATATTTATCGATTTATCTGCCCCCAACATCATAACTAAATTAAGTTTAGTCTTAGAGAGTGATGGGGAGTATGGGAAAATGTGGGGAGAAGTTATAGTATACCTCCTCACGAATGCACGAGTGCCCTTAAGCTTTTCTTTTATCGGCGGATTGGGTAACAACTAATGGCTAATGGATAATGGCTAAGGTTAGACTGGCAGTTAATAACTTTGTCATAAGAAATTACTGAACCTGGATGAACACTACTTATCAGTTCGCACCCGTTTTCTCAAGCAGGCATTAGCAGTCATATCCTTAATTCTTTCGCGCTCATGGCTGACAAGGAGTCAGTTCGCTTTTGGCTACTCCTACGTAAACTAAGCGCGATTTTTGCTTCTTCCTGCTTTTGCGGTCGAAGAAAACTGGCTGAATTATTATGCTTGTCTAATAGTATACTTTGCCTTTTAATCTTATAGTTGTAATATTGCGGACTCTACTAAGATCGGAATAATAAAATTTACACTATGAGTGTTAGTGCAACGGCTGCGGTGGGAAAACTTAATATGCAGCTTCAAGTGGATGTTTCAGTCAGACTTGACAGGTGTATATATTATTGAACAGTTTTCACCGGAGGTGAGAGAGAATTTGGCTTTTAAACATTTATTTTGTAATACAAAAATTTACAATCGATGAATATAATCTTTACAGCTTGTGGGGGTGTGTGTTCTACGCAATATTTGGGATAGTTTTTAAGTTGGAACACTCTAAAGTTGAAATGCTCTGCTCAAACCTGACTCAATTTCATTTCTACTCGATCAGATTATTGTTTACACCACTGCCGTTGCAGCAGGAAAGCGGTGCATGAAATCTCAAGCAAACAGTAAGCCGAAAATTTTGGTTGTCGATGACGAACCAGACAACCTTGACTTGCTTTACCGCACCTTCTATCGCGACTATAAGGTGCTGAAAGCAACATCTGGTCCTGCCGCACTGGATCTGCTCTCGCAAGAAGGAGAAGTCTCAGTGATCATCTCCGATCAGCGAATGCCAATGATGAGCGGTACAGAATTTTTGAGCCTGACAGCGACTCAATATCCAGATATCATCCGAATTATTTTAACTGGTTACACCGATGTAGAAGACCTAGTAGAAGCGATTAATGCGGGTAAGGTTTTTAAATATGTCACCAAACCTTGGGAAGCAGAAGAACTCAAAGCAGTTGTTCGCCAAGCTTTGGACACTCATAATGTCCTCAAAGCCCGTACCCGCGAATTAACCCGCACACTCCGTCAAGAATCGCTGTTGAACACTGTCACCAATACGATTCGCGGTGCTTTAGACTATCGGCAAATTTTGCAAACAATTGTCGATACCGTAGGCCATATGCTGGAGGTGGATGTCTGCCTGTTGCGTCCCTTCCAACAAGAGCAGTTAGTGGATGAAGGATTTATTTATCAGAAGCCGATAAAAGAGTTCGGGGAACAACTTGGTAGCATAGCTTTATCTCCTTTGCTTGAACCAAACAGCTTGTCTTCCCCATCTGGAACATCACCCTCCTTAAAAGAACTAGCCCAGACGGTGTGGGAAACTCGCGAAGTACTGGTAATTCAGGATGTTGCAACTGATGAGCGCATCCAAGGTGATACAGAAGAACTGCATCAACGGGCAGAAGCTTTCACAACAGCTAATATTTGCTCTAGCTTGGTGGTACCGCTGATTTGCCGCCAAGAACTGATGGCAGTTTTAGCGCTGCACCAGCGCAACCAGTGCCGTCTTTGGGAAGAAGATGAGGTGCAGTTGGTGATGATGGTGTCGAATCAGGCTGCATTAGCTTTATCTCAAGCCTACGCTTACGAGCAAGTCCGTGCCCTTGCCAAACGCGAAGCCCTGATTAATACCATTACCAGCGCGATTCGCAGTAGCTTAGATCCACAAGATATTTTTGCTGCTATTACTCAACAATTAGGGCAAGCCTTACAAGTTGATGGCTGCATCTTGTCTTTATGGACAGATGATGACGAGTTTGTCAAGTGCGTGGGCTTATATAACAGCGCTCAAAGTCCAGAACATTCTGATTCAAACGGCTTTGGACAGATAATTTCGCACGAATTACCCCAATCTCTAGCACCGATTAGGGAAAATCCGATCCTGCTAGAGATGTTAAGGACCCAACAGCCAGTGGTAATTACGGATATGAACCACTGTCCCCCGAATATTAATGGCTTTGATTTGCCTTTGCGGGGGCGATCGCGCTCTTTAATGGTCGTACCCTTACTTTCGGATGGGAAGAGTATCGGTAGTATTACGTTGCGCGAAGGTAGCAAAGCGAGGCAGTGGGTAGCATCGGAAATTGAGTTAGCCTCATCTGTAGCTGCCCAAGCCGCGATCGCCGTGCAGCAGTCTCGTCTCTATCAAACAACCCGCGAGCAAGCCGAGCGGCTGCTAGAATTAGACAAACAAAAAACCGAATTTTTCCAAAATATTTCCCACGAATTTCGGACTCCGATTACCTTGATTCAAGGTCCCTTAGAGTCCGCAGTGGCGGCAAATGAGGGATTATCTCACGAACAAAGTGCGATCGCCCTGCGGAACTCTCGGCGTTTATTGCGATTGGTGAATCAACTATTAGATTTGCAGCGTCTCGACGCAAAGCGGATGCAACCGAGTTTCCGTCCTTGCGACTTAGTTGAATTTGTCAGCCAAATTGTTGAGTCTTTTCGCCCATACTGCGAGAAAAAAGCACTGCATTTAGTCACAAAATTCCATGAATGTCCGGCTGTGTACTTGGATTTGGAAAAATTCGACAAGGTGGTTTACAACCTCCTATCCAATGCCATGAAATTTACTCCCGAAAGTGGGACTATTTGCATTAATATTCAACCGACAAATGAAGGTTGTAGCCTGCAAGTACAAGACACAGGAATTGGTATTGCTAAAGAACAAATTCCCTACCTATTTGAACGCTTTCGTCAAGCTGAAGGCTCAGAAAACCGCTCATATGAAGGCACTGGGTTGGGTCTGGCTTTAGTTAAAGAACTAGTGGAACTGCATGGAGGTAAAATCAGCGTGGAATCTGTTTACGCCAAAGGCAGCACTTTTACTGTCTCGCTATCTACTGGAAGCGCTCATTTACCCGAAAATCAGCTAAAAGAAGCAGCAACATCCGTGAATATCAACCGTGCGGCGGTTGAATTAGCAGATTTAGAATTGATAGACTCAAGTGTAGATAACACTGAGATTGCTAGTGCCGAAGCATTACTAAATTTAGAGGCAATAGCCACTCAATTGCCTTCAGAACAAAAGACTCGTCGCCCAATTTTGGTTGTAGACGACAATCCTGATATGCGAGCCTATGTATCCAATATTCTGCGTGCGAGTGGCTATCAAGTGCAGACGGCTCGTAACGGTTTAGAAGGATTCCACCAAGCCAAGGATAACTTACCCAGCTTGATTGTCAGCGACTTGATGATGCCTTTGGTTACCGGGTTAGAGATGATTCGGATGATCCGCAACGAAGACAAGTTGAAAGGAACACCAATTATCCTGCTGACAGCGAAAGTGGATGAAGAAACCCGGATTGAAGGTACCGAACTTGGGGCAGATGCTTATTTAGGCAAGCCATTTAACGATCGGGAACTTCTGGCAGAGACGAAGAATCTTTTAGCCTTGAAGGAAAACGAACAACGGGTTTTGGAGTTAAATACTTATCTCACAGAATCGGTTCTCAAGCGCTTTTTGCCACCTGCATTGGTCAAAAAAGCCGCAGCAGGTGATTTAGTACTGGATTTACGTCCAGAACCGCGCTTAATAACTGTTTTGTTTAGTGACATTGTGGGTTTTACCCAGCTATCGAATACTCTCAGATCGCGCAAAGTGGCAGAGATTCTAAATGAATATTTAGAAGCAATGACAAAAGCGGTGTTTGATAACGGTGGCACCGTAGATAAATTTATGGGAGATGCTATTTTAGCTTTGTATGGAGCGCCGGAAGACCTCACGCCAAATGAACAGGTACGTCGTGCTATTAGTACAGCCAGAGCCATGCAAATTTCGCTGTCTGAGTTAAACAAGCGCTGGCACAAGCAAGGTATCTTTGTAACCGACGGACGCAATGGCATCCAGTTTCGTTGTGGTATTCACCAAGGGACTGCGGTTGTGGGAATGTTTGGCAGTGACGAACGTGCTGACTATACAGCTATTGGTCCGAGTGTAAATATTGCAGCAAGATTGCAGGTGGCTGCCGTTCCTGGTACTATCCTGGTTTCTGCTGCTGTCGCTGATTACTTGGATGAAGAGGAAATTACTAAAGGTAGTTCATTAGAACTAAAAGGAGTAGATGAAACTGTTCTAACTTTCGTTGTCAAACCAGAACCAGTGAATCGTAATCGTTAACGGTTATGGACGCTACCTACACCAAGACAGGGACTGTCTATTGCGGCTTCCCAAACGGTACAACCAACAACTCAAAACTTGGTATGGCACATTCCCTTGGCGACAAAACTCAAGAATATGCAAAAGTCTGGAGACGACATACTGATCCACCTGGTTTGTGGTTTGCGATCGCCATAGTTTCTGTTGCTTTGCATTTGCTGCTGTTTTGGCTGATGCGATCGTATTCGTTTAGCCTTTCTCGGCAAAATCAAAGCCCTATCCCCCTTGAAATTATCGAAATTTCTCCCCGGAGGCAATCAAGAGCCAAGCCAAAACCCAAAACTAGAACAACAGTACTGGCACAACCAGTTACACCTAATGTAACATCCACAAGGCAAAAATCACGAGTAGCGCCTTTACCCAAGCAATTACCCCAAAAGAATTTAACTGCAAAGCCTGCTTTGAGAAATCTGGATAGGAATGAGTTAGCTTTCCCTTCAAGAACCGAAGGAAAGCGCCCCATTGGTATCGAAGAGGCTCAACAGCGACAGCAGCAATTAATTGAGCAACAACGACAACAACGGCAACAACAGCGTAGGGAACAACAACTAGCCGAACAAGAGCGTCTTTCTCAATTAGCCCAGCAACAGCAACTCAGAGAACAAGAGCTAGCCCAGCAACAGCAACTCAGAGAACAAGAGCTAGCCCAGCAACAGCAACTCAGAGAACAAGAGCTAGCCCAGCAACAACAACTCAGAGAACAAGAGCTAGCCCAGCAACAGCAACTCAGAGAACAAGAGCTAGACGAACAAAAGCGTCAACAACGTAGAGAACAAGAGCTAGCCGAACAAGAGCAACGCAGGGAACAAGAACTAGCCGAACAAAAGCGCCAACAGGAACTTGACGACCAAGAAAACAGCGATCCTCTAGATGCCCCCCGCACTGGAACAGGAGATGCTCCACGAACTGAAAATGGGGGAACTGCACAAACTCCACCGACGAAGCCCAGTGGAGGACTATTAGCTACTTGGAGTCCTTTAACTCCAGAGCAACAGGCGATTAGGATGGGAGGTGATTTATCCACAATCCTCAAAGATATGCAACTACCCAAACTCGCAGGAAGAGCAGGACAAGAATCTAACTCAATTACAATCCCCGCAACCTCCAAACTTCAGCCAGGAACTTTCATATTTAGCTTAGTCATTGAGGAAAATGGCAGATGTTCTGATGCTCGATTGCAAGATAAAAATATGCCTTCAGCCGACAAGAAAATATATGAGCAATTCGGTGTTGAAGAAATTTGCCAAAAATATATATTTGTCCCTGCCCAGAAACTCAGCCTTCCCAAACCAATACCAATACCTAGCAATTTATTTGTAAGCATCACAATTGAGCAAAAAGCCCCTTAGTATTGCGGTGGTCAGATCCCCGACAAATGAGCGCGAAGTCGGGAATCTTTACGATATTTGCTTGATTTTCAAATAAAGTTGTGTTACTGTTTATAAGTTGGATAATTTGCGGGTGTAGTTTAGTGGTAAAACTTTAGCCTTCCAAGCTAATAATGCGGATTCGATTCCCGCCACCCGCTTTGAAATGTCCCTGTTGACAAAATAGTGTCTGTTGTTTTCGACACTATTTTGTTAAATATGTGGAACTTACAGCATTTTGCAAGTAGATAAGGTACAAACTTGAAAGCTCAAAGTCTTGTGGGATGGGCATCCTTGCCCGTCCAATTGTACTTCACAAAACAAAGATGAAATATGCTGTATAAAAGCAATACCATCTTTGTACCCATCAAGCCGGAATGTTAAACTTTGCTCCACAATTAGGACATTCCGACAAGCTCAACTTATGGCACTAACCTTACACTTTTTTTGGCAAAACTATCTTACCGTTGTAGGCAAGTGGTTATAATTGTCTTCCAACTCTTTGTCTAAAATCTTGAATCTGTACAGCATTTTATGGGACGTGCCCGTTCAAAATCTGATTTACCTGAAAAAATCTGTGTTGTATGTCAACGTCCCTTTGCTTGGCGGAAGAAATGGGAAGATTGCTGGGATGAGGTGAAATACTGCTCAGAACGTTGCCGTCGTCGCCGTTCTCAGGCTAAAAATGAAGCGATATAACTTTATTTAGCTCTAAATAGGTTGAAGGTATATATGAAGTCAGTGGTGTTACCTAAATTAATTATTCACGGTGGGGCTGGCAGTTCTCTCCACGGAAAAGGCGGAGTCGAATCGGTAAGGCGATCGCTCTATAATATTATCGAGCCAGTGTATTCTATACTACTTGCAGGAGCCAGTGCATCAGAAGCTGTGGTGTACGGTTGCCAATTATTGGAAGACGATCCTCGCTTTAATGCCGGGACTGGTTCGGTGCTGCAATCCGACGGTCAAATTCGCATGAGTGCTTCCTTGATGGATGGGACATCCCAAAGCTTTAGCGGCGTAATTAATGTCTCACGGGTGAAAAATCCCATCGACTTGGCACTATTTTTGCAAACCTCACCCGATCGCGTGCTATCAGATTTTGGCTCCGCAGAATTGGCGCGGGAGTTGCAAATTCCCAGCTACAACGGTTTAACGGACTTGCGATTGCAAGAATGGATACAAGAACGCCAAGAAAATTTTACCAAAGCAATGGCTGGAGTGGTTGCAGAACCAGAACTAGCAGAGGCTAGTAACGCTCGACGCGGCACCATTGGCGTAGTAGTTTTAGATGCTCATGGAAATTTAGCTACTGGTACTTCCACGGGTGGCAAAGGCTTTGAGCGGATTGGGCGCGTTAGTGATTCTGCAATGCCAGCGGGAAATTATGCTACGAAATATGCAGCAGTTAGCTGTACAGGTATCGGAGAAGATATTATTGATGAGTGCTTGGCACCAAGAATTGTAGTTCGGGTTGGTGATGGTATGTCCCTTCAAGATGCCATGCAGCGCTCATTTGCCGAAGCACAGGAAAACAAGCGAGATTTTGGGGCGATCGCCTTAGATGCCAGTGGAGCGATCGCCTGGGGCAAAACCAGCGATGTCTTACTCGCCGCCTACCACGATGGCGTTCGCCTGGGTGATACGCTGGAAATTGCCCTGGGGACTGAAGTTGGGGGGCTAATTTAAAAGTTAGGAATTAGGAGTGAGGAGTTAGGAATTAAGAGTTATACCGTTTCTTTGTGAAGCTGCATATATTACCCCCCGGCTACGCCGTCCCCCCTTGGCAAGGGGGGACTACAGGGGGGTCTTGATTATGTGCATCTTCATACAGAATTGGTATAACTCCTAACCCTTCCTTTTCCATCCCAATTTCACGACTTGCCGCTGACGGGCGATCGCCAGACTTTCATCGGGAACATCTTCTGTGATTGTAGAACCTGCGGCAACGTAGACATCATTACCCAAGGTAACTGGTGCAACTAAGACGGTATTTGAACCCGTAGCTGTGCGATCGCCAATTTTAGTGCGGTGTTTTTTCACACCGTCGTAGTTGGCGGTAATTGTCCCCGCACCGATATTAACGCGGGTACCCACGGTTGCATCGCCTAAATAAGAGAGGTGAGATACATTCGTGCGATCGCCTAACTGGGTATTTTTCAGTTCTACAAAATTACCAATACGGCAATTTGCGCCGACTTCTGCATGACCGCGCAAATGACTGTAAGGACCCACCCGTGTATTGGCATGCACTATGCTATCAATCACCACAGAATATTGTACGGTAACATTTTCTGCTAACTGGCTGTTTTCAATCAAACTTCCCGGTCCGATACGACAACCAGTTTTAATTACCGTATTTCCCCGGAGATGAGTTTGCGGTTCAATAATCACATCTGGATGTAATTCGACTGTTTCATCAATGGTGATGCTGTTCGGGTCAATTAACGTCACCCCTGCCATCATCCATTTTTCCTTGACTCGGCTTTGCAAAATATCATAAGCATTGGCCAGTTGCAGGCGATCGTTAATGCCGAGAATTTCTTGATAATCTTCTACATCTACGGCCATCACAGGAGAAACCATGTCCACTGCATCGGGGAGATAATATTCTTTCTGGGCATTATCTGCACTCAAGTGCGGGAGAACTTTTGCCAAATCTTGCCAACGGAAGCAGTAGATTCCAGCATTGACACGGTGATTTTGTTTTTGGGCAGCAGTGCAATCCTTATCCTCGACCATTTGCTGCACAATATTTTCGCTGTTACAAAAAACCCGCCCGTAACCTTTGGGATTAGCTAGTTGGGCAGTCAGGATTGTAGCTGCATTCTCATGAGCTTGATGGATTTGCAGGAGATTTTTCAGAGTTTCGGTGCGAAGCAAGGGGACATCGCCATTTAGCACCAGCAAATCTCCCGTGTAACCCTCCAGATGGGGTAGTAATTGCTGGATGGCATGACCAGTGCCCAATTGTACTGTCTGTTCGACAAACTCTAAATCAGGGATGGTCTGCATAGCAGTTGTGACTTCCTGCCCTTGATAGCCAACGATTACTATTCGTCGTGAGGGCGAAAGTGCTTCTACACTATCAAGAACTCTATATACGAGCGATCGCCCACCCAAAGGATGTAAAACCTTGGGGAGGTTTGATTTCATCCGTGTTCCGCGTCCCGCTGCTAGAATTGCTACAACTACCATAATTAGCTATTAGCTGTCTGTGAATTGCGATGAATGAGCTTGGTACTTTGATATGAGGCTCAAATAATACCAGCTAATCGGCAATAACCGAAAGATAAATTGCCTACAACTGTTGTTGGTTGTTGGTGGAAATAAACTCTGCAAATTGTTGCACAAGTTTGGGGTTGCGCCAACCTAATTCAGTTTCTTCCGCCATCACAATTAAAGCTTCTTCTGGTGTATAAGCTCGTTTATAGGGTCGTTCGCTCGTGAGAGCGTCGTAGATATCAACGATTTGGAAAATTTGCGCCAGGTAGGGAATATCATCCCCTTTGAGTCCATCAGGGTAGCCTGAACCGTCCCAGCGCTCGTGATGATGGCGGATTATTGGAATTACACCCCGCATACTACGCAGTGGCTGACAGATTTGTTCCCCAATCAAAACGTGCTGTCTCATAATATCCCAATCTTGGGGCGTCAATTGACCTTTTTTGAGTAGTACTGCGTCGGGAATTCCAACTTTACCAATATCATGCAGATAACCGCCCCACATTAAATCTCGAATTTGGTTGCGTGAGAGATGGAGATATTCTCCAAAAACTTTTCCCAAACTCATCAAGCGTTCGCAGTGGTCACCGGTATTGGGATCGCGACTTTCAATGGCTCTAGCTATAGAAAATAGCACTTGTTCGGCGTGGTCTAAATCCTCATTGAGACGTTTTTGCCGTACCAAGGATTTTACACGTGCTGCCAATTCTACGCGGTCAAAAGGTTTGGTTAAGAAGTCATCCGCTCCAGCTTCAATTCCTTGGATGCGCGATCGTCGGTCGTTTAAAGCTGTAATAAAAATTACCGGAATCAACCTAGTATGGTCATCCTGCTTGATTCGGTTACACACTTCAAACCCATCCATTCCCGGCATCATTACATCCAGCAAAATCAAATCTGGTTGTTTTTTTGTTACCAGTTCAATAGCAATAGAACCACTATCAGCCTCAATTACTTCATACCCTTCCATCGCCAATAAAGCAACAGCAGTCATCCGACTTGCAGCATGGTCATCAACCACTAAAACTTTTGGTGCATCACAATCAAAGCCATTCACTTTTGACCCTTCGGCTTCCAACGTTCTCGATACTAATGAATCGTGACCAGAATTAACATTTCGGTTCATCCAATTCGGCAAGGCTTCATTAACTTCACGCATCACATCTTGTTTAGTTGCGCCATTGGAATAACTCTCTGAAGAATGCAATCTTACGGCATTATTTTTACCGATATAATACAAGAAGCCTATGGGACTTAACCCACTAACATTTTGTTCGGTAGAGCCTGTATGCTTGGATTTCCGTTGAATCACAAAGACACTCCACTTTTAAAAAAAACAGTTAACAGTGTCAGATTTTAAAAACCAGCTTAATACTTGAGTGCATTCCACTACGCATTTCTCCAAGCCTTGTGCAATTTAAAAGGTATCAGCTTCCTTAACAAGGTGTGAAACACTACACTCATAACCTGTCTTTTGTTTTTTTGAGGTGGTGGGTCTAAAATCAACACCATACACCTGTTAACTGATTTAAATACTGTTTGTCTAATAGGTTTGCCCTGCATGAGTTTTTTTATCTGTTATCAAAACATTGGTAATATGTCTGCCAAATTATAGGACAGTGTTATTCCAGTATGAGCAATTACTCCAAATGTTAAATCAGGCTTTTCACGGAGATTTATTGACATGGTTGATGAAGAAAATGATAAGAAGCTAAATTTATCTCAGAGCAGGAGGTTCTAATTCCAAGAAAGGAATTTAATCTAAGTATCTCTGAGCTTCAGTGTCCGCTCTAGTTATGGGAACAATCAGAATAGGGAGGGATGGTTATACAGCTGTGACGACTGAATTCTAGCTTTAGTGTTTTATATCACAAAAACTGAGTTAAGACGATATATCAAAAATTACCGTGCAATAGTAACATTTTTGACATTTGACTTTTTTTTTGTAATTTGGTTATCATCAAAAGAAAAAACTAAATTAAAATGGTTTTTATATTTAACATTTCTTATTTAAAATTTTAAGATATAAAAACTCTTGACCTTTGAGCGGCCAACGTTTGCGCCAACGGGAAGTAGGTTCAAAACAAGAATCTTGTTGTTCTTGTTCTCGACGCCTAAGTATAATCGGGGCGGGATCTGACAATTCCAAATCGCGGTAGGGAATGGCTGCATTCGTTTGTAAATGTTCTTTTTCTGACTGGCACAGGGGCAAGACGTTGGGTAAAGGCTTATATAATAATTCTTTTTCCCAGATCAGAACATCCCCTCCTTTTGCATGGAAAGCAACAGTACCGGGAGTGTTTCTTCCCACTGGTGGGGTGGAAGCAATAAGCAAACCAGCTGCTAACAATGCTGTGCGTACAGCCGCAGCACAAGAATAAGTAGCCAGTAAACCATCCTCGTGTAAACACAGAGAGACTAGTTTAATAAATTCAATAGTCCATAAATGAGGACACTGAGGTGGGGAAAAGGGATCGAGAAAAATTGCATCCGCCTGGAAACCAGATTGATATACTTGTTTGATTGTATTTCTAGCATCACCTAAAATCAGCCTTGCCTTGAGATGTTCGTTTTGTACTTGAAACTTCATCGCCAATTGAGACAAAATCTCAGTATAATTACCCTCCCAGTCATTGAATAAATCATGAGCGATCGCAGCTTGTGGGACAGCAGCATTTAGTTCTAAACCAATTATTTCTACATAACAATTTGGATTAATTCTCCAAATTGTCTGCAAAGCGGCTGCAGTGTTGTATCCTAGCCCATAGCAAACATCCAACAAGCGCAATCTTGGTCTATTGGCTTTTTCTGCTAGCTGCGTAGGTTCAATAAACTTCCGAAAACTCTCTTGCTTGGCTCCATAATGACTGTGAAAAGACTCACCAAATTCAGCCGAGGTGAAAGTAAAAGACCCATCTGCCGTTATTTGTGGAATAAAATTTTCGTCAATTGCCATTTTTTATTTGTTAATAGTTAGTTGTTATACCAATTTGCTGTGAAGCTGCATATAATTTTTACCCCTCCAAACCTCCCCTTGTAAAGGGGAGGTTTGGAGGCGGTGGGGTTTTTGTATGCATCTTCATATAAAAATGGTATTAGTGGTAAGAAAAAGGGTAAGGGGGGTAAGATGAAGGATTGATTCTTTTGTTCCATCTCCCGACTCGCCATCTCTCCCCCACTCCCCTTTTATGAGTAATAACTCTTTTGTCGTTTCTTCTGAATGGTTGTTTCAACACCTTGACGATCCAGAAGTCGTTATTGTAGATTGTCGCTTTTCTCTAGCCGATGCACAACTGGGAAAACATGTCTACAAGACAAGTCATATACCAGGAGCTACTCATCTAGATTTAAATCAAGACCTTTCCGGACCTGTGGGAAAGCATGGAGGGAGACATCCTTTACCCAATCCAGATGAATTAGCGACAAAGTTATCAGCAATTGGGGTGAACTCCCAAAAAACCTTAGTTGTTGCTTATGATAATTCCCGTCTGGCCTTTGCGTCTCGTCTGTGGTGGCTGTTACGCTATTTTGGACATGAGCAAGTAGCCGTGCTAGAAGGAGGCTTTAATGGATGGCAAAAAGCTAAATATCCCATCACCGATATTGTTCCCGAACCCCGGATGGCTACTTTCATCCCTACTCTTCAACCACAGATGTTGGTCGATAGGGAAGTAGTGAAAAACCGCAAAGATTTGTCGGAGGTAGTCCTGATAGACTCACGAGAAGGCGATCGCTATCGAGGCGATCGTGAACCAATTGATAAAATTGCCGGTCATATTCCCGGTGCAGTTAACTATCCTTGGTTAGAAGTCACAGATATTAAAGGCTACCTACTCGAACAACCACAACAACATAAGCGTTGGGAAAGTATAAAAACAGCCGAAGAAATTTTAGTTTATTGCGGTTCTGGTGTCACCGCTTGTGTCAATTTACTGGCTTTAGAACTAGTAGGTGTTCACACGGCTAAACTTTATGCTGGAAGCTGGAGTGATTGGATTAGCTATTAGTTAGGAGTGAAGAGTGAGGAGTGAGGAATTTTGATTTATAGCTCATAACTCATAACTCCTAACTCCTAACTCCTAACTCTTTTCAAAACTGTCCTAATTCCAAATTGTAATTAACAGAGAAGAACCAGCCATTAAAGTCAATATTGCGCTCAGTAGAACCACCGGCTGTCATGCCGACTTGCAAATTAAGATTGCCATAATCGGATAGTCCGTAAGTTAATTGACCGAATAACCTATGAAGTTGGTCTTCCCGTTCCCGTTGCGTAAAATCTGACAAGTTAAATTGGTAGTCAATACCAACTTGGAGAGATTTCTGTAGGTAGTAGCTCAGAGAAACCGACATGGAATTAACAATGCGACTGCGACTTTCGGGATCGGAAAAATTCAGACGCAATTCATATAAACTATCTAACACCAACCTTGAACTCAGAAGATCCCGCCGTCCCAAAGATAACCGGACTGAATTTTCGTTTAAGAAGCGATCGCCTGCACCAAATTTATAGCCGACTAAATCTAAGTCTCTAGCATAAAAAAATTGTTGGTTACTCCAACCGATTTCTCCATACATTCTCGGTGTTAGTTGCTGGTAAATACCAAGGTTGAATCTAATCTGGTTGTAATTGAATTTTGACTGACTGGCATAACGAATCAAATTACCATCAATTCCGCCGTTTAAATAAGTCTTTGAACCTAAAGGCAAAGACGCAGATGCCAATGTCAGCCCCCCAAAAGCCAAGCCATCTTCTATTGGATCGACTTCTGAAGCAAAAACGTTACTAGTATAAAAATAGCCTAAGTAGCCAAATAGATATCCCACTGGTCGAAACTGAGCTACTGGCTTTTTTAACTGTGGAGGCAGCTGTTCCGGTAGTGGTATTTGCTGTACCCGGATTATCCCCAATTCTCCATTACTAAACTTTGGAGGTGGCTCTTTGCTTTCTCGCAGTCTCCGTCGCAAATCTTCTTGTGATTCTAGCTTTTCTATCTCTAGTTCTGGCAACTTTTGCTCTATTGTCCCAGGGGAAGGAGTCGGAAAATCCTTAGGCTGTACTTCTAACTGTGGCGGATCGTTGCGCTGCAAAATTTCTGGTGGTACAGATGGTGTAGAACCCGGTGGCGGAGGATTTGGTGGTGCAGGACCCGGTGGTGCTTGTTGTACTTGTCCTGACGGTAACTGTGTGTGTATCTGCCACTCTTCGGAGGGCTTGCAAACATTAATTTTACAGACGTCACGAAGTGTTGAATCACTAAAAAGGGGGAGGGGACGGGGAGCAGGGGAGAAGAGACTCTGGGAAAGTTCTGAAGTTCCACCAATAAATCGCGTAGCGCCGCGAGCGAACGCGTGGCGGTCTGGGGCTTGAGACCAGATTTCTCCTGCTCCCTGTCCCCTGTTTAAGAGCATAATTCGGTCATAAGGGATGCTTGAGACTGTTTTAGATTGCCCACCCCATGTGTCATGATTTGCAGCCAATGCCGCATTTCCCCTGCTGCCACAAAAGATCGCACCATTTGAAACCAACAAAATTGAAAACCAAAAATTTTTCCAGCCTTTGGGTTGCATATCCAATAGACTTCTTTTTTGAAGTAAGGAGGGGAAGAGTTCTAGGGTTGAAGCGTTAAAAGTTATCAGCGTTGCCTTTCAATATAATTCGGGGAATCACCATACCAATTGGTGTAAGAGTGCGCAAAAGTGCGCTTGCTTTGTCATACGTTCACTGTTCACTGTTTTAACCTTTACCCTTTACGCACTGAGGTCTAATAGCTTTTGGAAAATACTGACCCACAAGGAAAATTGTAAGTTCCAAGAAGGAATTATAAATTTTTCAACAAGTTTAGCCACGACAAATGAACTTTCTACCTATAATCCATCAATCATGTGATAAAATTTACATTGTTATTTAGTTTACGGTTATCATTGCCAATATCAATTTAAATAAATTATATATAGTATATTTGCGGAATTAAATTTTGAAGTTTCCTTAAAGATTAAGAAAAATTACGCAAAGAAATTGCTATAACAAGTAGGGCAGACTCAAACCTTTAATATCAGAACCCTTGTTCGATTGGTTTGGTATCAATTAAAACTTCCGAGGTTCCAAACTATGTCTCGCAAATTGTTACCAGTATTGGGAATCGTTTTGTGGGGAATGATGGCATTGCCTTTACCAAATCGGGCAAGCGCCACAATTCCTTTGGTTAAAGCTGTCATTCAGAACCTTCGCAACTTGGTACAGCTTATGCCCCAGAATCAACCTAAGCGTCAGGCACGCAAAGCTGATGCAATGATTCCTGGAGATGGCTTGTCTACTGGTAGAGCTTCTCTCGCAGAATTACGCTTCAATGACGGCTCTTTGGCAAGAGTTGGCGAACAAACGGGATTTGAGTTTTTACCCAAAACACGAAACTTTAGTTTGTCAAACGGGACTGTATTGCTGCTCATACCACCCAAACGTGGGAAAACGCTCATCAACACGCCTAATGCAGCAGCTGCAATTCGGGGTTCGGCTTTATTTGTGCAATACATAAAAGAAACAGATACCTCAGTTGTGGGTGCATTGACTGATAGCGGTATTGAAGTTTCCAACAAAGATGCCTCTCAAACTCAGGTATTGAAACCAGGGCAGATGATAGTTATAGTCAAAGGCAAACTTCAGGGTTTATACAACTTTGACTTAAGAACTTTTTATGAAACAAGCGATTTAGTTCGCGGGCTGGATCTGACTAAAGCTTATGGTGTCCCAAATTCAGATCCGGCGATCGCCAGTGTTCAAGCAGAAACATCAGCCGCAGCAGCAGCACAGTCGCCAATAACAGGACAGGAAGTAATTGAAAATCCTCCTTTTTTAAAGGTAACATCTACCACCTCACCGGCACCAATAAATAATAGTGCCACAGGAAATCTCAAAGTAGACTTGGTGGGAACAGGAGAAACCATTTCAACTTCTGCCAAGCAAACGAATACTAAAGATAATAATAGTACACAAGTAAGCGTTACTCAGGACAATTCAAATTCTGGTACGCATACAGGGACAGGCAGCACCCCACCGAGTAATGGCAGTGGAAGTGAAACTAGTACAAAGCCAACTCCTGCAAGTCCTTCTCCTCCACCTACTGATACCAAGCCAACTCCTGCAAGTCCTTCTCCTCCACCTACTGATACCAAGCCAACTCCTGCAAGTCCTTCTCCTCCACCTATTGATGTGAAGCCACCTATTGATGTGAAGCCACCTGTAGATGTGAAGCCACCTGTAGATGTGAAGCCACCTATTGATGTGAAGCCACCTATTGATGTGAAGCCACCTATTGATGTGAAGCCACCTATTGATGTGAAACCACCTGTAGATGTGAAGCCACCTGTAGATGTGAAGCCACCTATTGATGTGAAGCCACCTATTGATGTGAAACCACCTGTAGATGTGAAACCACCTGTAGATGTGAAACCACCTATTGATGTGAAGCCACCTATTGATGTGAAGCCACCTATTGATGTGAAGCCACCTATTGATGTGAAACCACCTGTAGATGTGAAACCACCTGTAGATGTGAAACCACCTATTGATGTGAAACCACCTATTGATGTGAAACCACCTGTAGATGTGAAACCACCTGTAGATGTGAAACCACCTATTGATGTGAAACCACCTATTGATGTGAAACCACCTATTGATGTGAAACCACCAACTACAACGACAACATTACCTGTAATTCAAACTCCACCACCGCCACCGCCAACCACGGAAACGCCGATAATTCCGTCACCACCATCACCGCCAACTACGGAAACGCCGGTAATTCAGTCACCACCACCACCAACTACTCCTAGTCCAGGCACGCAAACCCCATCTGTACCAACTACGTGATATCATGCCGGGTCAAAATAAGATTCCCGACTTCTTCAAGGATGCCACTGGCGAATCAGGGGTAACACCCCTTATGCTAACGAAAAATCAACCTTTTCAGCAGCGATCGCTATCCTATCGATATCCTCAAAACCCTATTAAATTCTTGGGTGAGGGGTCAGACCTACCATTCGCCAGCGGTATCCTTCAAGAAGTCGGGAATCTAGGCGTTGCTGAATCCGGGTATGAATTCCTAAATTTACCCTCACCCTAGCCCTCTGTGCCAAGGGAGAGGGGACAAGAATTCTAGCTCCCCTTTGTGCCAAGGGAGAGGGGCTGGGAAGTGTGAGGGTAATTCATACCTCAATTCAGCAACGCCGGAATCTAGGTACGCGCGATTTGAACACAACTCATACCAAGTTGCGTTCTATCGTGGTAGCTCAAGTCCATAAGATTGCAGCAAACGTCGCAATGACTGGGTACTACCTTTAAATGCAACTTCGTATCAGATAGGATCGCTATATATAGATGTAGAAGACTGTGAATAGTTACGTTTCCTCAGGTATTCCCGCCCAAGGTGTAGTGGGGGTGCTGGAATCTTCTAACACAGTATTGATTGATGAATCGTTTATTGGCAATTGTCTATCTGTAGGGTCACAATCTTGTTGTATCCCTACCAACTCATTAAGTGCCTTAAGAGCAACTGCAGCAGATTGATAACGCTTTTGAAAGTCATCCAATACCATTTGACTAATAATCAGAACCAAACTTGAACTAACTTCTACTTTGTCAGTCCATTTTAATTCTCCATGAGAATCTCTTTCTATATCATGAGGCGCTATACCAGTTAAAGCTTTAATACCTATCATCCCGACTGCATAGATGTCACTATTGTATTGCGGACGACCAAAACATTGCTCGGTTGGTGCATAACCTTTGGTACCAATTGCAATGGTGAAAGCAGTACTTTCTTCAGGATCAACCAGTTGTGTGGCAGCTTCTTTAACGGCTCCAAAGTCAATTAATACTAACTTTCTGTCTGAGTTTCGCCGAATGATATTGCTGGGTTTAATATCCCGATGAATTACCCCATTTTTATGAACAAATATCAATGTTTGCAATAAATCGCGCAAAATTTCTATAACTATGTTTTCTGGAATTTTTTTGCCTGTTGGTAATTCTTGACTCAGAGGATGACCAATTATTTGTTCTTGAACTAAATAGAATTCTTCTTCTTCTTCAAAATAAGCTAAAAGCTGGGGTATTTGGTTGTATGTTCCCAAGTTTTCAAGGGTTTGGGCTTCGGAATTAAATAAACGTCTGGCAACTTGCATCTGCCCAGATTTATTGTTAGCTGGTTTTAGCTGTTTGACAACGCATCTAGGGTTGCCGGGACGTTTGGTATCTTTGGCTATATAAGTTTCGCTAAATCCACCGGAACCGAGAACTTTCACAATTTCGTAGCGTCCATCCAGGATTTTACCGCTTATTTCGATTTGTCGCTGTTCGAGTAAGTCTTTGAGGTCATCTTGTTGGCTGATAATCTCTTGTGCCAGACGATTAGATGAATTTCTCTTGAGGATATCGACTAATTCAATTTTTTTAATTTTTTCTCTGACAATTTCACATACAAGATAGCTAAAGCCAATCATCACAATGGCAACTACTGGAATCGCTGTCGGTAATATTAATTGAGCGTAAGCAAATAATCCATAGCTACCGAAAAACCAAGCGATCGCAACACCCAAGCTGGATAAAAATCTATAGATGCCGTGCTTGCTTCTAATCACGATGACCGCAGATACACTGACTAACGAGAGTACAAATAAAGCACGCAAGGGTATGCTAGGAATTCCTTCGGCGATCGCTTTTCCTGACATTAAAGTTGCGATCGCATTGGCGTGAATTTCCACCCCTGCCATTGACTCGGAATATACAGGTACTGGAAAATAATCTTTCGCTAATTTATCTGTTGCCCCGACGATCACAATTTTATCTTTGAAAACTTTTCCCTGCTCTAGGTAGCTGTTCCAGTTGTCTGGATCGAGTACGTGCGAAAAAGCAAATGATTCAAATTTACCCGCAGTAAAAAAATTAATGCGATCGCCTCTCAAACGCGGATAATTTACATTTGCGGCAGAAAGAACCGCTTCATCAAAGGATTTCAGGTGTTTATTAAATTCTTTATTTACTGATTTGGTAAAATCACCACCCAATTTATGAATTTTTCCATCAGGTTCTTGGGGGAAATTTGCCAAGCCAATCGAGGCTGGCTTTGTCCGAAACATGATATAAGGCTCCAGCAGCTTCCTGGTGCGGATTTGTCCTTCACGTATTTCAGACTCGTCATATATCGCAGCTAAAGTAACTTTACCTGCGTAGCGCTGCAATACCGCCTGAAACTTTCGATCGTCAGCAACTCCATAACTACTTGGGGCATCAAAGACAATGTCCAACGCTACAGAGCGTGCCCCTGCTTGCATCAACTTCTCGATTACCTCAGCATAAGCTTGACGTTTGAAGGGAAACTTTTGTAGTGGTTCAAAAAAAGCGTTCTTAACAGGATCGTTTTTATAGGACTCCTGGGGACTTGACATCGACTCCTGGTCAATCCCTAAGATCGCAATTTTATCTGGAGGTATCACCTCTCCCCGCAGTTGAAAAAAAGCGGAATGTGTGTGATTCTCTAGCAACTCAGTCCACTCTAAACTATTAAACGTCAGTATCGCTGCACCTATCGCCGTCATCCCAGCGAGCAGATGACCCAACCTCGGCATCAGCTTTGAAGAGCGTGCCAATACAGTCGCAGTCATCTTTGTCAGTCTATTTGACTGCCGATTAGTAGCAGATACATATTTTTTGGTTAAGGTAGATGTATGTTCTTCTGCCATAGCTATATTGGTGATTATTTTGCGTATGCGTTTTTATTTATCTGCGCCCTGTGAATGTCAAATAACTGAAATATTACTTAAATGAAAATCTTATACATTTGTAACCTTACCTTATATACAAGAACACAGTTGCCTTGCCCTGTGAACCAACATCATAAGGCCCAGCCTACAGTTACGAGCGGCTCTCCATGCACTTGTTGAGGCACACAGAAGAGACATTCACTACCGGATATGTCCCCTGACTTAACTTTTAGTGGTTATTGTTCCTAGATTAGAAAATTTGCAGCCATCGCTTCTACCTTGAAGTGCCGGGTGTACCCCTCACCTCTAAAAAGCCACATATGGGTTATTTTTGTTGGGACATCGGGGACTTAGAGCAATCGTTTGCTATGACAGGCTAAATTATGCATTTGTTTGATAACAAAAGTTATAGAAAGGCTTCAGTCTACATCCCCGGATTTGTGTATCTCAGACCTCTTTAGGAGTAAACTTAATTGATATACAGCTAATGATGCTGTTGATTAGTCAATTTTATTGGTAAATTTTGAGAAGTGGGACGCAAGTTACCACTATGACGCTGAAAAAGGTTTAGCACCTACAGGTACAGCTAAACATGTTTAAGTCGATGTTTTGCTTTTATGACGCCAGATAAAACCTATACATCACAATATAATTTATAGATATTAGCATATTTGTCATTTTATAATTGCTATAATCTATTGTTCCATCTAAATTCATTTTTATTATTAGGTGTAACTTTTTATGGGTACAACAATGAATCGTCTGTCTATTTTTGTAGACGGAAACAATATGTTCTATGCTCAACAAAAGAATGGCTGGTTTTTTGACCCGCGACGAGTCTTAGAATACTTTAAACACGAGCAGTCGGAGACAACTTTAATCAATGCATTCTGGTACACTGGATTAAAAGACCCCCAAGACCAACGAGGTTTTAGAGATGCTCTAATTAGCTTGGGATATACAGTCCGAACTAAAATTCTCAAAGAATATTATGATGATTCCTCAGGTCGCTACTCTCAAAAAGCGAATTTAGATATTGAAATTGTTGTAGATATGTTTAATACTGTAGACCAGTACGATCGAGTAGTTTTATTTAGCGGGGATGGCGATTTTGAACGAGCAATCGAACTATTGCGCTCCAAAAATACTCATATTACAGTAGTATCGACCGAGGGAATGATTGCCAGAGAATTGCGTAATGCTACGGATAGATATATAGATTTGAATGATATCCGTTACTGCATAGAAAAAGCAGAAGGTTAATAGTTGTAATAATTATTTACAAAAGTAGTAACAAAAAAATATCTAGAGTTGAAGGTATTTTAAGGAACAGCTAAAAACTAGATTCATAGCAGAAAATGGACAACAAAGCAGAAAAAATAATTATTTTTGACACAACACTCCGGGATGGAGAACAGTCTCCAGGAGCGAAGTTAAATGTAGAGGAAAAATTAGCAATAGCCAAACAGTTGGCACGTCTGGGAGTCGATGTAATTGAAGCGGGTTTTGCCTTTACCAGCCCAGGGGATTTTGCCGCAGTCAGCAAGATTGCTCAAACAGTAGGAACAGAAGATGGCCCGATTATTTGCAGTTTAGCAAGGGCAATTAAAGCAGATATCGAAGCTGCGGCAGAGGCATTAAAACCAGCAGTTAAGGGCAGAATTCACACATTTATTTCCACGAGTGATATCCATTTAGAGTATCAGCTGCGGAAATCCCGCTCGGAAGTCTTAGCGATCGCCGAAGAAATGGTGGCATACGCTAAATCTTTTATGGCAGATGTCGAATTTTCTCCGATGGATGCCGCTCGTTCCGATCCAGAATTTCTGTACCAAGTCCTTGAGAAAACCATTGCAGCGGGTGCCACAACAGTTAATATTCCCGATACCGTTGGTTATACAACTCCCAGCGAATTTGGGGCGATAATTAAAGGCATTAAAGATAATGTGCCTAATATCGACCAAGCAATAATTTCCGTTCACGGGCACAATGACCTCGGTTTAGCAGTTGCAAACTTTCTTGAAGCTGTGAAAAATGGTGCAAGGCAGTTAGAATGCACCATCAATGGTATAGGTGAACGAGCGGGGAATGCAGCCTTAGAAGAATTGGTAATGGCGTTACATGTGCGGCGACAATATTTTAATCCTTTTTTAGGACATGCGGTTGATTCTGAAGAACCGTTAACTAATATTGACACCAAACAAATTTATAAAACATCCCGTCTAGTTTCCAATTGCACAGGGATGCTAGTGCAACCAAATAAAGCGATTGTCGGGGCAAATGCATTTTCCCACGAGTCTGGTATCCATCAAGATGGGGTCTTAAAAAACAAGCTCACCTATGAAATTATGGATGCCCAATTGATTGGATTAACAGACAATCAAATCGTTTTGGGCAAACTTTCGGGAAGAAATGCCTTTCGCAGTCGATTGAAAGAATTGGGCTTTGAACTGTCGGATACTGAATTAAATAAAGCATTCGTCAAATTCAAAGACATAGCGGATAAGAAGAAAGAAATTACAGATTGGGATTTGGAAGCGATCGTTAACGATGAGATTCTCCAATCTCCGGAATTATTCCGTGTAGAATTAGTGCAAGTTTCAGCAGGGAGCAATGCCAAACCCACTGCAACTGTGACCTTGCGCACCCCATCCGGTGAAGAATTAACCGATGCAGCGATTGGTACTGGACCAGTGGATGCAGTTTACAGAGCCATCAACCGGGTGGTAAACGTGCCCAACCAGTTGATTGAGTTTTCCGTGCAATCGGTAACTGCGGGTATCGATGCGATTGGGGAAGTCACCATTAGGTTGCGGTATGAAGATAGAGTGTTTTCCGGTCATGCTGCGAACACAGACATCATCGTTGCATCAGCCCAGGCTTATGTGAATGCACTGAATAGGTTGTATGCAGCGTTGCAGGTGAAAGCCAAGCAAGAAGAAGTCATAGCCTAGAAGCCTAACCCTTTATCCCCGTTTAGCCGTAAACCTACGGTGCATATACAAGTTGAAAAAAGAAAGGTACAAGGGGGACAAGGGGACTCTAGACGCAATCTTTATCCCTTGTTTCCCCTCTACCTTCTCTTTCCCACCAACCTAGATTTTAATCTTCTACACCACCACCGTAGCTCCGTAAACTGTCAGGGGACTATTGCAAGTGAGCGATCGCCCACTCCAAACTTTTCCTAGCTCAATTAACCATTATTGTAACTACTAATCCCCGGCTTTCGATCGCCTTTAAAACTAGGCAGCAACTTTTTCTTCAAGAGGTATAAAAGATTTCTTGCTAGCTCCGCAAATCGGACAATGCCAATCCTCTGGAATTTCTTCAAAAACTGTGCCAGCAAGAATTCCCGAATCTGGGTCGCCAGCAAGGGGGTCATAAATCATGCTGCATACTTTACAAATCCATTTGCGTGTTTTCGGATCGTTTCCAGCAGCTTTGTTAGCAGTATGTCCGCCATTTAATACATCTAAAGCTTCAGAGTAGCGGTCTGCGTGATAATTTTCTACAGATTTTAACAAACCGAAACGGTGTGCAGCTTCCCGAAAAGTATCAGCATGGACAGCAGATTCTTTCGCTTGAGTAATAAATTCTTCCGCAGCGGGATTATCTCTATCTTTCTGGGCTGCAGCGGTGAACTCAGGATACATTGTCGTGTATTCATAAGTTTCGCCTTCAATTGCCAGAGACAAGCAACGAGACATAATTTCGTGTTTTTGTTCTGTAGTTAATGCGGCTGGATCTTGAACAACTAGTTCTGGATGTAACAACACAAAATGTGCAAAAGCGTGTTGAGTTTCTTGTTCTGCAGTTTCTCGGAAAAGTTTCGCGATGTCTGCAAATCCCAGTTTCCGTGCTACTTCCGCAAAAAACAGATATTTACGATTCGCCATCGATTCGCCGCCAAATGCTGATTCTAAGTTCTGTAGAGTTGTAAAATTTGATAGATCCATATTTTCTTGAGGGTTGCGAAGTGTTCTCAATTAGAGCAATCAAGACGCGAATATCAGGTAAATTAATATCGGCTTTCCAGTCTTGATATGGTTCAAACGCATTATAAATGTTTATTTTTGCGATTGGGGGATTAATTTAGTGAAAAATAAGATTCCCGACTTGTTTTAGAAGTCGGGAATCTGGGTATGCGAAAACCTTTAGAATCACCTATTTGCTAGTCTTTTTACTCAGTAGGTTCTGTAAAAACAACCTCATAAAGATGAAACTGATTTTCAGCCAAACCTTGCCAATACTCGCTTAAGGATTTGTATTTTGGATCTTTCAAGAGTTCATCAAAATGTTCAAAACTGCTCCACTGCCCGTAATTGACGTTATGAACACCATCCAAGGAACGATGAAAGTTTCCAGATAAAAGTCCAGGGTTTTGCAAGCCAACGGGTAAATATTCTCTTTCTAATTCCACCAAACGCATCTGATTTTCTGGCTTGACGCGGAATTCGGCAAGATGAATTTTACCACCTTTTACTATTTTTAGGTCGGCATTTTCCGGCAGAGAAACCACAACTTCATAAATATGCGATTCGTGTAGCTGAAACTCAGAAAGCTTTACACCAAGTTGACGCATTGTTGGATTATTTAAAAATGCTTGATAGTCTTCCTGAGTTTGCCATTGGGCATAATTCATCACCCTTACACCGTCTATACTTTTGTGAATACTGGATGATACAAAACCAGGTTGGTTTTTGACACCTTTTTCCAAAAATTCCACAATCGTATCTACAAGTTCCTGCTGACGTTCTGGCTCGACAGCAAAGATGATTATTACTGTTATGACATCGTTGTTTTTTGCTATTTTAGGCATTTTCTAACCTTGCTATATAAGACAAGAACCCCACCCCCAACGGTGACTTTGGTGCAACTGTCAGGAGACGTTAGTATTACAAAGTAAAAAGTAAATCCAGATAAATGAATCGCGTAACCCTTTTTATTTCTTATTTCTTATTTCTTTTAACTTTTGCCTTATAAATTTACCTGTGGGTAGTTGACGGAATCTTCTCCTCATGAATAGGCTGCAATTGGTCGGTTTTTGGACGGGGTTTGGTAAAGCGATCGCGGATTCTGCCGATTACTATATACAAGATGGGGACGATAAATAAACTCAACAATGTAGACACCAACGTCCCACCGACAACCGCTGTACCGAGGGATTTTCGAGCTTCGGCACCTGCACCTTCTGGATTCACTAATGGCTCAACACCCAAAATAAACGCAAACGATGTCATCAAAATCGGTCGTAAACGTTCTTCTGATGCTTGGACTGCGGCTTTGACGAGGGGAACTCCCCGTTCTCGAAGTTGATTGGCAAATTCGACAATTAGAATGGCATTTTTACTCGCTAAACCAATCAACATTACTAACCCAATTTGACAATACACATCGTTGGGTAAACCGCGCAATGATTGTGCAGATAGTGCCCCTAAAATCGCCAAGGGTACTGAGAGCATAATAATCAAGGGGTCTACATAATTCTCATACTGAGCCGCTAATACTAGAAATACGAAGACCAAACCCAAACCAAAAATCAGCGGTGCTTGTCCCCCAGATTCTTTCTCTTCAGCAGTTGTCCCGGACCATTCATAACCCATACTTGTGGGTAAAACCTGTTTCGCTAAATTCTCCATCGCAATAGTTGCTTGTCCGGAACTGAACCCAGGTGCCGCACCACCATTAATTTCTATCGACCTAAACAAGTTGTAATGGTTGATTGTTTGCGCTCCGATGGTGGGGGTAACTTTGACTAAGTTACTCAAAGGAATCATCTGATTATTAGTAGAACGCACGTATAATTTGCCGATATCCTCTGGATTGGAGCGGAACTGGGCATCTGCTTGCACATACACCCGGTATGTGCGTTGCGCTAAGTTAAAATCATTGACGTATCGCGAACCCAAGTAACTCTGTAAAGTATTAAAAACTTGGTCGATGTCAACTTGCAGGGCTTTTGCTTTGTTGCGGTCTACTTCAATTAAAAACTGGGGTGTATTTGCTGCAAAGGTACTAAATACAGCTTGCAGTCCTGGGGTTTGATTGCCTCGTTGCAGTAACTGACCCATAACTTCCAACATCGTATTTAAGCCGCTGTTCCCTGCCCGATCTTGCAGTTGAAATTGGAACCCACCAAAACTGCCCAAACCCTGAATTGGTGGTGGGTTCACAGCAAACACCTTCGCTTCGGTGATTCCTGATAGCACCCCGCCCAATTTCCCAATGATTGCCTGGGCTGATTGACTTTCTTCTGCACGTTCTCCCCAAGGTTTGAGTGTCGTGAAAATTACGCCAGTATTCGCTGTACTACCACTAAAACTAAAGCCACCAACAGCGAAAGTACCCGTAACTTCCGGTAGTTTCAAGATTTCTTGTTCTACTTGAGTCATCACCTTGCTGGTGTAGTTCAGCGAAACCCCTTCTGGTCCCTGAACAATGGTGATGAAATAGCCCTGGTCTTCTTCTGGAAGAAATGCCGAAGGAACTTTCGTGTAAAGCCAGCCGGTCACTACCAAAGAAGCGACAAACAGCGCTACTACAACTAATGTGATGCGGGACAGAAAAATAAGCGATCGCTCGTATGCTCGACGCATCCACTCAATAAAGGCGTTAATCCGTCCAAATATCCAACCCAATATCCCTCGCGTTGCGGGGCGTTTTCTCAGTAATAATGCAGAGAGGGCAGGTGTCAAAGTCACCGCTAAAAAAGTGGAAAGGGTAACAGAAAAGGCAATGGTGAGCGCAAATTGTTTGTATATTTGCCCTGTGGAACCAGGGAAGAATGCCACAGGAACGAATACTGCCATTAAGACCAGTGATGTGGCAATTACTGCTCCAAATAGCTCTCGCATCGAATGAAAAGCCGCTTCACGGGGTGGCATCCCTTCATCCTGAATTAAGCGGGAGATATCTTCCACAACCACGATCGCATCATCTACTACTAGCCCTGTCGCTAGAGTTAGACCAAATAGAGTCAAGGTGTTAATCGAAAAACCGAAAGCTTTGATAAACGCAAAAGTCCCCACCAACGCTAGAGGAATCGTAATTACAGGAATTAAGGTAGTCCGCCAATCCTGTAAGAAGATAAAAATTACTAGAACTACAAGGGCGATCGCTTCAAATAAGGTCTTAATCACCTCTGCCAAAGACGCTTCCACAAATGCCGTGGTGTCAAACGCTACTTGATATTTCATCCCCGGTGGGAAGCTTTTCGCCAGTCGTGCCATTTCTGCTTTCACACTGGAGGCAACATCTAAAGCGTTACTTCCCGGAATCGGAAATATCCCAATCCCCACACCTTCTTTCCCTCTAAACCTGAGAAACGAGTTGTAATTTTCGGCTCCCAGTTCTGCCCGACCAACATCTTTGAGCTTAATCAGCGAGCCATCAACACCGGACTTGATTGTAATATCACCAAACTCCGATGCCTCCGTAAGTCTACTTACCGCCCTTAAATCAATCTGATACATTTGACCGGTCGCTGATGGCTGCTGTCCAATTTGCCCAGCCCCCACCTGGATATTTTGCTCGTTAATAGCATTAATTACATCTTCAGCGGTGAGGTTGCGACTGGCTAACTTATTCGGGTCAAGCCACAACCGCATAGCATAGCGACGTTCGCCAAAAATCCGCGCTTCACTCACACCCTTGATGCGTTTCAGTGCATCCACCATGTAGAGGTCAGCATAATTGCTCAAAAATACATTGTTATACTCTTTATTATCCGTATACAGCCCCATAGCCAAGAGAATATTGTTGGACTGTTTGTGCTCACAGTCACACCAGTTCTGCGCACCGCATCAGGTAACAAAGGTTCCGCAAGAGAAACGCGATTTTGCACGTCTACCGCTGCAATATCTTTGTTTTTCGATGCATCAAATGTAGCTGTAATCGTACTCGTACCGCTATTACTGCTGCTGGAGGTCATGTATTTCATGCCCTCCACCCCGTTTATCTGCCGTTCCAAGACAGTCGTCACAGTATTTTCGACAACTTCAGCACTCGCACCAACATAGTTAGCACTAACAGTGATTTGCGTCGGAGCGATTTCTGGATATTGCGCTGTTGGTAGGGTGGGGATACTAATTGCCCCTACCAGTAGAATAATTATCGCGCAAACACTGGTAAAAACAGGTCGCTTAATAAAGAAGTCAAACATAAGGGAAAAGAGTTAGGAGTTAGGAGTTAGGAGTTATGAGTTAGGAGTTATAAGTTAGGAGTTATAAGTTAGGAGTAGAGGAGCGATTGATTTATTCTCAAAAAAGTTCTGAGTAGCGGTAATTCATGTGGCTTGCCTCTCTGCCGATATTACCGCTACGACAGATAGTCCTAAAGTTAGGAATTTTTAACTCATAACTCCTAACTCCTAACTCCTAATTCCTAACTCTTACCCCCCCGTTGCTACAATTGGAATGCCATCTGTGAGATTGAGTATTCCTGAGGTGATGATTCGCTCTCCTGGCGCTAATCCTTCTATCACCTGGTAATTATTGCCTTTAATATTGCCTAATTTGACTGGCTTTTGCCTTGCGATTAGTTTGCCTGCATTTTGTTGGGTGTCTCCAGTTTGGGCGACAAAGACAAAGGTTTCCCCAGCTAAACGAGATACTGCTGTGGCTGGAATTAAAACTCCAGGACGCTGATTCCAAATCACTTTTGCTCGGGCAAATTGGTCTGCCCGCAGTTCTCCTTTAACGTTGTTATATAGTGCTTTAACAAGTATTGATTGCGTATTATTGTTGACACTAGGAGATATAAAAAATACCCGACTCATTCCCAAAGTCTGCCCTTGAGCGTTCAGAATTTGAACAGGTAAACCCTTACGCAGTTGAGATCCCTTTTCCAGTGGTACAGAGATGTTGACTTCTAAAGGTTGGTTTTGAGTGATGGTAGCTAATTTCGTGGAAGTATTCGCAAAGTCACCGACTTTGATGGGGACTTCGCCAACTGTGCCGCCAAAGGGAGCGGTAATTCTGTAGTATTGGAGTTGAACTTGTTGGGCGTCGGTATTGGCTTGAGCTTGTTGGATAGCTTTTTGGGCTTGAGTAACACTGGCTTGCTGTGCCTTTATTTGAGAATCAATCGCACCTAGATTCGCTTGAGCAGATGCCAGCTTATTTGCATACTGCTCCTTAACCTGTCGAGACACAGCCCCAACATCAGCCAAACTAGCATAGCGTTGATATTCCTGCTGATTTAATTTCACATCAGCAACTCTCGATAGGCGATCGGCTTGCAAAGATGCGAGTGTAGCGCGGGCATTTTCGAGTTGTGACTGAGCTGCTAAAACCCCAGCATTGACACCACTCAGGGCTGCTTGTTGTTCTCTGGGGTCTACTTGGATAATCGGAGCGCCTTGTGCAACAACATCACCCGATCGCACGAATATTTGAGTGACTTGGCCTTGAATTCGCGGTTGCAATGTTACCGAACGCCGCGACTCTAAGCTTGCAACATAATCGGAACTATCCTCAATTATACCTATTTCGGTTGTAGATATCTTAACTGGTACCGCTGGCGGTGGAGCCTGTGCCGCTGCTTGTGGTTTAGAACCCATTGGAGCAAGCGATCGCCAAGCTAAAATGCCTCCACCCAATAACGGTAGAGCTAGCAACAACCAAAGCCACCGCCGTTGTTTGCGTCGTGGCTGGTCGATATATTCCGGTGAAATATTTTCTTCAAACTCAGTTTGAGGTTCGGGGGATTTCATAGCGTGCAGAGAACCCAAAAAATTGACTATAACTAAATCAGGATTTATCCTGTGGCTCTAAAAAATCACTTACTTGGCAAGAGATTTTGTGATAATTTTATAGATTTATTCATCTAAATATACAGTTTTCATCTAATCCTTTTTATCTATCAAAAGGTCGATGATAAGAAAAACTTACTTTTTCCCCCCTGCCCCCAATACTGCGGGAGAATAGAATTTAAACTAGAACAAAATTGGGGGATTAAGTTCTGTTGTCTTTACCCACCATAGCGAATGAGATGGAGTACTAGTAGACTGCCACGATGAGGGGGAAGGATTTAAAAGGATTTAACCGCCAAGTACGCCAAGTACGCCAAGGAAGAAGAGAAGAGAAATTGGAATGGTGATTTACTCATTAAAGTTGCTGTGACAGAGTACTAGTGTTCCGCCACATTAATTTTAACCTGTGGTGAGGGTCAGATCCCCGATAACTCTTGCGAAGTCGGGGATTTTGCATTTTTTGCTTCAAGTTTCGTAATCAAACTTCAAAAAGTGAAAAGTATCATTACATAAATCTTTGCAGATGTATAAAGAGAATCTACAATATGCGTTAACCGAATGCAAAATGAGATTCTGTATTAAACAATACAAATTTTGACCTTTAATTTTTTACGCTTAACTCAGGAGATAACCCAAGCGTAGAAAAAATCCTGGTATGGCGAAAAAGAATTTAGTTGCGATCGGCAATGGCATGGTCGGTCACAAGTTTTTGGAACGCATAATCGCTTCGGGTGCGATTGCGGACTGGAACTTGATTACTTTTTGCGAAGAACCCCGTGTTGCCTACGATCGCGTTAATCTCAGCAGTTTTTTTTCGGGTTCGACCGCAGGTGACCTAAGTTTGGTAAAACCTGGTTTTTATCAAGACAATGATGTAAAAATTTACATTGGTGATAAAGCAATAGCAATTGACCGCGATCGCAAAGAAATTACTTCTGCCAACGGTGTTACTCTAAGTTACGACAAAGTTGTAATTGCAACGGGTTCCTATCCATTTGTGCCGACTATTAAAGGACAAGATACGGCAGGGACGTTTGTTTATCGCACCATTGAGGATTTAGAAGCGATCGCTAATTACGCCAAAAATTCCCGAGTCGGAGTAGTGGTTGGAGGTGGATTGTTGGGTTTGGAATGTGCCAATGCTCTGAAAAATTTGGGACTTGAAACCCATGTGGTCGAGTTTATGCCACGTCTGATGCCCGTTCAGGTTGATGAAGCAGGTGGACTTATACTGCGAAAACAAATCGAAGCCTTGGGAGTAACCATTCACACCAGCAAATCCACAACAGAAATTGTCAGCGAACAAGGTAAAGTTAGCAAAATGCTGTTTGGAGACGGTTCAGAGTTGCAAACTGACATGATTGTGTTCTCAGCGGGTATTCGTCCCCGTGATGAACTGGCAAAAAACTGCGGATTGACAGTTGGCGAACGAGGAGGTATTGTTATCGATGATTTTTGCCAAACCTCCGACAGTGATATTTATGCCATTGGAGAATGCGCCCTTTACCAAAATCGGATTTACGGTTTGGTAGCTCCCGGTTACAAAATGGCAGAAGTTGCCGCAGACCATTTGTGCCATTTAGATCGTCCCAGCAGTCACCCAGAAATAGCTCGCTTCAGTGGTGCTGATATGTCTAGCAAATTAAAACTACTTGGTGTTGATGTGGCAAGCTTCGGTGATGCCTTCGCCAAAACACCCGGTTCCCAAGAAATTGCCATGCAAAATTCAGTGGAAGGCACCTACAAAAAGCTGGTCATCAACTCTGAAGGTACTTATCTTCTCGGTGGCATTTTAGTTGGTGATGCCTCTGCCTACGGAATGCTGCTGTCTATGGTGCAAAATCAAATTCCCACCCCCCCCCATCCGGAAGATTTAATCCTGCCACAACGCACGAGTAGCAAGGCTGCATTTGGTGTAGAAAGTCTTCCCGATACGGCACAAATTTGCTCTTGCAATAACGTCAGTAAAGGCACAATTTGCAACACCATCCAGGAACAAAAATTAACTGATATTGCCTTAGTGAAGCAATGCACTCAAGCGGGAACAGGATGCGGTGGATGCGTCCCTTTGGTCACAGATTTATTGAAGCTGGAGTTAAAGAAAGCCGGAATCGAAGTTAATAACCATCTGTGCGAACATTTTGCATATTCCCGACAAGAATTGTATCACCTAATCCGCAGCCAAAAAATCACTACATTTGATGAGTTGTTACAAAACTATGGTAAAGGTCGCGGATGCGAAATTTGTAAACCAGCCGTTGGCTCGATACTTGCTTCTGCTTGGAATGATTACATTCTCAATCCACCTCATGTAGGATTGCAAGACACCAACGATGTCTTCCTTGCCAATATCCAAAAAGATGGTTCTTATTCAGTAATTCCTCGGATTCCCGGCGGTGAAATTACACCCCAAAAATTAATTGTTATAGGCGAAATTGCTGCAGAATTTGAACTTTACACCAAAATTACTGGCGCACAACGCATCGACTTGCTTGGGGCACGCTTAGACCAATTACCACACATTTGGCGACGTTTGGTAGACGCTGGTTTTGAATCAGGTCATGCTTACGGTAAAGCCCTGCGAACCGTCAAATCCTGCGTTGGCAGTACATGGTGTCGATTTGGCGTTCAAGATTCTGTAGCACTGGCGATCGCATTAGAACTGCGGTATCGTGGATTACGTGCCCCCCATAAATTGAAAAGCGCCGTTTCTGGCTGTACCCGTGAGTGTGCAGAGGCACAAGGAAAAGACTTTGGGGTAATTGCCACCGAAAACGGCTGGAATCTCTACCTTTGCGGCAATGGTGGGATTAGACCGCAACATGCCCAACTTTTTGCTGCCGATTTGGATGAGGAAACCCTGATTAAATATATTGACCGTTTCCTAATGTTCTATATTCGCACTGCTAATCGTTTGGAACGGACAGCGACTTGGTTCAACAAATTAGAAGGGGGTATGGAATATCTCAAACAAGTGATTATTGATGACTCTTTAGGAATTTGTAGCGAACTAGAAAAAGAAATGGCTCATAATGTGGCGACTTATGCATGTGAATGGAAAGCCACAATTGAAGACCCCGCCAAGATGTCACGGTTCCGTCACTTCATCAACTCTGACGAAACCGACCCCAATTTAGTCTACATCGAAGAACGCGAACAGAAACGTCCTGCAACTTTAGTGAGTAAAGAGTAAAGAGTTAGGAGTTAGGAGTTAGGAGTTAGGAGTTAGGAGTTAGGAGTTAGGAGTTAGGAGTTAGGAGTTAGGAGTTAAAAATTCATTAGGACTTGCGCAAAAACTCTCCCAAACTCCAACGGTTCTCTGTCTTCTGTGCGTAATACCGATTCTGTATGAACCGCTCACCCTATAAGGGTCTTGCTCTACAAACAGAGCTACACCTGCGTGGGCTTAAGTCCTATTCGTAACTCATCACTCCTAACTCATAACTCCTAACTCCTAACTCCCCCCCTTCCCATTCAATTCCTAAATTTATGCTTCAAGCTGCATCAAATCAACAAACAACAACACAGTGGATGACCGTTTGTTCCCTCGAACAAATTCTACCTAATACAGGTGTCTGTGCATTAGTTAAAGGTGAACAAGTTGCGATATTTCGCATTGGAAACAGCACCGAAATTTATGCCATTAGCAACTACGACCCCTTTAGTAAGACTTATGTTTTATCCAGAGGAATTGTAGGCGATCGCAATGGGATTGCCAAAGTTGCATCTCCGATTTACAAGCAAAATTTCAATCTAAAAACTGGACAATGTTTAGATAATGAAGCTGTTTGTGTTCCCACTTGGACAGCCAGAGTAGTTGAAGGAAAAGTGCAAATCAACGTAAACCATTGAATGAAGGAAGAAGGAAGAAGGAAGAAGGAGGTTTATATATGGGGATTGAGACCCAACTCAAAACGACCGACCTTCCTTAGGTCGGGTATTAAAAAGAACAGCTAGGACAAAATTGCTCCTATATATTAGACAAGGAAGCAAAAGTCTTTTTCATCTGCTATTTTTTGGTTCGGGTGGGCTGGAGGACACCTCATAAGATTCACAAAACTCTTATGGGGTGGGCTTCCATCTCACCTATCTTATATTTGATAATGCCTGCCTATTTAAGCTGTCTGCCATACAATAGCAAACTGTCTACCATACAATAGCAAACTGTCTACCATACACAAGCAAACTGTCTACCATACACAAGCAAACTGTCTACCATACAATAGCAAACTGTCTGCCATACACAAGCAAACTGTCTGCCATACACAAGCAAACTGTCTGTCTAATCTATCATTTGAAATAAACCAATCAGATTTTCATCTGGATCTCGCAGATAAGCTGTTTTGATGCCGTAGTAAGGATTGTTCATCGGGGGAGCAGTAAATTTGACACCTTGATGCGTTAGTTTTTGGTATTCTTCTTGCACATCATGCACTGTAAGAATTAATGCTACTTTATCTTGACATTCGGCATGGTCAGGCTTTTCTGTATTACCAATAAGTTGTGCCATCTCCTGTCGTCGAAATAAACTCAGCTTCATATCTCCAACTAGAAATTCAGCATATCCATCTTCTATATTTTCGACTTTGACATTAAATTCCATGACATCTTTGTAGAAAAGAAAGCAAGCTTTTATATCCGAGACGAGTAACCTTGTATATGCAGAACTAACTTTCATAAAACCTCATAAATCATGGTGAAAAATTGATATTTCAGATTGTGCGCTTCGTGAATATCTTGGAGCAAGCCTTCAACTAAAGTTGAGGCTGAAAGCTTAAACCCATTAAAATGGGTTAAAAGAATTATCAAGCAATCTATTTGAGCTATTAGCTAGGTGCAAGAGTGAGAATAGCTATTCCTTGGATGGAAGAAAATCACGGACAATCTTTCCTCATAATTATACAGTCGCACGTTGTACCAAACAACGATGTAAAACCACTATCAACCCGGCCAAAGGAATCATCAAAAAGGGAATTATTCCCAAGCTAAAACGAGCCGCAAACCAACCCAATATTGCGGGTATTCCGGCTGCACCCAAACTGGCAACGCTCGTCATAAAACCAATCGCTGCCGGGACTATAGCAGGGGGAACTCTTTGGGGCATTAACCAAATCGTCATCGGAAAAATGGGAGCTAAAGCAAAGCCAAGTATCGGCAAACTCAGCAATTGATTTGGTAACAACCACCAAGTAACTAAACCAACTACTAGCAACATCAAAGCACTGTCAAGGGTGCGAGTTGCACCGAGATATTTGACAACACGCCCTGTTGCTAATCGTCCCACAGTTAGTCCCATCCAGTAGGCGCTGACGCTGTAACCTGCAAGCGTTGCTGGTGTGGCTCTGCTGACGGTCTGAACGCTGTAAGCCCAGTTACCAATAGAAACTTCCATACCTACGTATACAAGCAATAATAGCGCCGCTAGCAATACCGTCGGTGTCTTCAAAGCTACACCCAAATTAGCTTTTGCACTCGTGCCTGACACTTGCGATCGCTTAGTTAACGGCTTGTAATTATACGCAACGGCCCATAACATCCCGATTACTGTCAAACCTACAACTACGGCAAATACAAGGTAAATCTGCCGCCAATTTAGATGCATTGCTAGCAGGGTGGTGGCAACAGTCGGCCCCAAAAATGCGCCAATGCCATAAAAAGCGTGGAGAATACCCATCAAGTCGGCATTGCTTTGCTGATGGGCTATGTAGCTGTTGATGCCAGCATCAATGAGTCCAACCCCCAAACCGATCAATGTGCCAGCCGCAACCATCAGCAACCAGTAGGGAGAAAGGGCATAAATAAGAAGGGCACTTGTCAGGCTAATAGCCCCCAGCAATAACATCCGTGCTAATCCGATGCGGCTACTGAGCAAACTGCTAGAAAATGCAGCCACAATATAACCTGTGGCTTGGCTAATGAAAAGTAGCGTGATAGTTGCAGCAGTTAAGTTGTATGTAGCCTGAATAGAGGGAATGAGGACACCCAAGCCCCCCTCCGCGATGCCAATGGCTATAAAGGCATAGAAGGACAGCGCAACCCCTATCCAAAGTTGATTTTTAAATGGCGATCGCGATAAGGACATAGCTTCACGGAGTTAGGAGTTAGGAGTTAGGAGTTTGGAGTTTGGAGTTTGGAGTTTGGAGTTAGGAGTTTGGAGTTAAAAGTTACGAGAAATAACTTCGTCAATGGTTTGAAGGAAGTGAATTTTTTTATGAAAAAGCAAACAAAACATCGATTTTAAATCTTTGAAATTCATTTATTTAAGGAACTATAGGCTTCATCCAGTTTGGCGGCTGACTCTTCTAGCAAGCGTTGTTCCTCATCATTCCTTGGTAACAACAATTGCCGCTCAATTCCCTGTTGACCGATGATGCACGGCAATCCGAGTACAACCTCGTCGCCAATTCCATAAGCTGATTCGGCTCTCACCGATACCGTATATATTTGCTTTTCATCCCGCAAGATGCTCCCAATTATTTGAGCCACTACCGTTGCTATTCCATAGCTCGTGCCTCCTTTTCGTTCTACTATCGCATAGCCCCTCGAACGGGTTAATTCTGTGTAGTTTTGTGTAATTTGTGCGAATGTAGCCCCTTCTGACATGGGAAATTTTTCTAAGGGAATTGAGCCAATAAACGCACTTGACCAAACCGTAAATTCACTATCACCATGCTCGCCAATCACATAAGTGTGAATGTCTCTATTATCCACATTCAGTTGCTTACCCAGCCTATATCTAAGTCTTGCTGTATCCAAAACGGTACCTGACCCAATAATTAAGTTTTCAGGACGTTGAGAATTGGCGATACCTTCGGTTACGGAACGTATCGCAATTCGGGTTAACACATCGACTGGATTGCTGACAATAATTACAACTGCGTTCGGAGCCACCCGATCCAATTCTTTGATGGTTGCGATTATAATTTCTGCATTTTTCATCAACAAATCTAAACGGCTTTCCCCCTCTTTATTTGTAGCCCCAGATGTGATGACAATGACATCAGAATCAGCTAAATCTTCATAGCGATCGGTTGGTATCACATCCATTTCTGACAGCAGGGGAATGGAATCGCTAATATCCCATGCTTCTCCTTCCGCTTTTGATAAGGTTCGAGCGAATAAAACCACAGTGACACATTTACGTAGTAGGACTAGAGCATTTGCTACTGCCGCACCCACACGACCCGCACCAATCACCCCAACCTTGGATGTTTTTCCAATCATGTCTGTTCCTATGCATCAAAGCTATTAGAATTGTCTATCGTAGTGAGATATATTATGTATATAAACAGGCAAGACATCTGGTTTACGTTACGTTGGGGTATTGAAACTTACTACCTGTAAAACAGGTTCACAGATGCTGGCAGGAGTACGGTGTCAATCACATGGAACACTCCGTTTTCAGTATCGATATCTGGCGTGATGACTGTAGCATTATTCAGTTTGACGCCATTGGAAGCATCAATATTGACAACTTTGCTAAGTCCTACAAAGATATTGAACGCCCTTCCCAGCATTTCTGCGCCGTATTCCTGCCATTGCAATTGTCGCCAGTTTATATTTAGAAGTTGCGACTTAGAACGTTTCATCAACTTTAAACAGCAAGGAGTCCGCGCGCGAAATTTTTGATTTGGTGTTGGGAGGAATTGCGAGCCAAATTGGTTGCGTCCTCCAATCAATTTTCCTCGTAGAGAGAACAGTGCGGAGGACAGCGACCAATTTGGTAACAATTTAGGCTACTACGCATAATCTTGAACTCCGTTTTATTAATTTGATATTGTTGGGATTAAACTGACCAACACGGTTCCAGTCGTGATCATAGATTGAGATATTTTTAGTTTTTGCGGTGTTGCTAAATCCCCCTACCCAACCACGAATAACTTCACCTTTATAGGTAGTTTGCACATAATCTCCCGACCGAAATCCAAACGGCGTTATTGTTCCACCTTGTCGCTTTAAAATTCCGCCCTTTGAATAGTTTTCTTGGTGCAATTTGCGCCTAAACAATTTAGGTCGAGTAATCACGATAAATGGTGCTTTTGTCACAGTACACTCTCCAACCCAATGATGTCCATGACTATTTAAGGTGTGGAAAGCTTTGTATTGAATAAAATACGAAGACGCTAACGCAATTGCATCGTTGGCATGGGTTTCTTTTGTTTGTCGAGACTTGTCTTTTCTGTCTTTGAGTAATCCCAACTGGCGACGATACTTGCCTGTATCGTAGGAATCTACTTCTACAACGGGTGCAATTTTAGAAGCTTCAGCCCTGAACCAAACAGTACCAACCGTGACGGGAGAAACGCCGCGACCATTGCGTTTAGTATCTCCACCACAAGCCTCATCTCTAAATTCAGTGATCGGAACAATTTTGGCTATTTCAGACAAAATACGAAGTTCCATTTCTCGGTTGGATTTAACGCTTGGAGGTAGTTTATTTTGGCGACGGTTATCAAATCGCTTTTCTCGGTGGTTGCGTAATTTGAACACTACTTTCCGGTTAATGCGTCGTCCCCTGCGAGTGCGCCTAATTTGTGCCCGCTTCGCCATTTTACCTGTTACAGATTGCCTATCTTTTTTATCTTTCTTAGACTTGTAAAACCCAGGCAAGCATAAATGAAACAGTGCTATTGTTACTAATTTTGTTTGGATGGCAATACCAGTAAAAGCCTTACCTCTATCTACACCTACTACTATCTCTTGGGTCTTAAAGCCCGATGGATGATGATTTAGCTCTACGTAAAAAACGCCTATGGGACTTCGTTTTCCGGTTGCTTTGCCTTGTTCTATCCATCTTCTCGCTCTGGCACAAGTCGTTGGCATTAGGAGAATGCCCGAACTTGAAACCACTGGAACTCTTGTTACTTGTTGAGTCATTTTTGTTAGGAGATAATCCCATGTATTGAGGGTGAAACTAATCGCTTTCCCCCAGTCCCTTCGGGCAATAAAGTAGGCGTAACTCCTATTCACAACTAAGCCAGAAAGAGGTACAAACGAGGGAAATATTTGTACGTTTCACCCTACCTTATCTCGATGCCCTAACCAACTTTTACTCTGCCTATTGCAAGCCTAAACTAGTTAGGTCTGGTAGAGTCGATGCGGGGTATTATCCCCGGCACCTCTCTGTTAAATCTGGGCGTGCGACTTTCGCCGCACCCAGCTTCCGATATTCTTAAGGAGTTACCCTTTTGCCCATGTGGGTATAGTCGTGG
>JAESGD010000075.1_pt1 | contig 99388 bp, 87 predicted proteins | sample 9269581 | NCBI WGS metagenome assembly JAESGD01 (sample SAMN14515903, study PRJNA621661) | algae metagenome | isolation source: Cyanomargarita calcarea GSE-NOS-MK-12-04C and co-occurring heterotrophs from... | place: USA: Grand Staircase Escalante National Monument, Utah | collected 2007-12-30 | reverse complement strand
TGAGATAATAAAATCACCCAGTCATCCCCTCAATAAAGGTGGCTAAACATGACTAGTCTCTTACCTACTTCCCAATCAACGGGAATTTTTTATCCAAGTTCGGACGGTGAACCCTTGGCAGAAACTTCTGTTCACGCAGATGCAATAATTAATACGGTTGTTGCCTTGCGTCAGTATCTAAATAGTCAAGATGTAATTGTGCTTGCAGACCAGTTTCTCTACTATGCTCAGGGGTATCCAAAATTACGGGTCGCTCCAGATGTGATGGTTATCTTGGATGTCAAGCCTGGTTCACGAGATAATTATAAGATTTGGGAAGAAGGTCAGATACCTGTGGTTATTTTTGAAATCACTTCTGAGGGAACTAGAGATCAAGATACCGGATATAAGAGAACCCTGTACGAACAGTTGGGTGTAAAAGAATACTGGTTATTTGACCCCAAGGGAGAGTGGATTCCCGAACAGCTACGAGGCTATCGTTTGAGGAGAGAAGAGTATGAGCCAATTACGGATGGACGAAGTGAACCTTTACAACTGCGATTAGAAATAGATGGTCAACTGATTGCTTTTTACCGAGAGGATACAGGAGAAAAGTTATTAGCACAGTGGGAGTTAGTGCAGGCACGACAACAAGCAGAGGAAAGGGCTGAACAAGCAGAGTCGGAAGTAGAACGGCTTAAAGAAAAGCTGCGATCGCTTGGTGTTGACCCTGACACAATTGAGCCACAATAAGAATGAGTGTGATTACTCAATATATAAACCTTAAAAGCGTTAGAGGTAGGCTTATCGCATCACAATAAATATAATTAATATGAGGAAATTCTACTAATTAACCCTCCAAATCCGTTTGTTGAGATTTAAATCTTCAACAATTCCCAGCATTAATTGTATGTTTTCAAAATATTCTCGCATGGGAGCAAGGCTTAACATACTTTTGAACAGCTTAGGTTCAAATATTTCTTCTGGATACTCAATGTCATTTTCTGTAATCTTATTAGGCTTTAATAAGCTATGGAAAATTTGACTGTGGTTAAATGCAGACATCGTATATTCTGTGTCTGAAGAATAGCTAGAATACTTAAGATTTTGCCCGTTATTAATAAAATCAAAAATCTTTTGGATAATCTTTGATTTAAATCCACTAGCATAAGTTTCTGTTGCAGAAGTGTAAAAAGCAACCCATCCCCACAAACAACCCAGAAATCCTAACAAAAATAGAAATATAATAAGGTATGGTGGACTGACTTTATATACTAAACACAAAATTATATATTGTGTGGGAAAGAAATTTATTAGACATCCTAGAATAATTAATACAATAATACCAACAACGATAATAGATTGTAGTACTTGTTTTCTGATTGCTTCCAAAGTCTTTAAATCAGTTAATAAGTTTTGCTGACAGAAACTTTTGAACTCCTCCAAAGTTCTCATTTTCATTGTCTTGGATGTAGTTGGAGGTTGTTCTGGGGTGGTTGAATCTGTTGCTGTCAGAGGAACCGCACCCTCTGGCAATAAAGTCAAGATAAATTGCCGTGCCCAAATCTGCGTTACTTCTTGCTCGCTGACGATCAGTTGCTGACAAAGAGCGATCGCATTCTCTGGCTGTCCGTTAAATTTATACGCTTTTCTTGTAAAATCTAGCTGTTGCTAGATGCCAAAATTGTTTGGCAACGCATAATCTACAACTATCGGAATACAGAGATATAACTTGTGGATGCAATACTAGAGCGATCGCACGCACTCAAACAAGCTTTAATTGATTTTGTCCTCAATGCTGAAGGGGAACTCGCACAAGCGCTAGAAACTTATGCAGCAGTACAGTCTCGTCGTGGTAGCGGGGATAATGCACAACAGGATTTAATAATTCACAGCTTTGTTACAGAAGGGAAAGTTGGGGATTCTTCACCACTGGATTTATTTATCCAAAGCAATCCTGATTTATCGGACGATCGCCAACTTATAACTAGCTGGCATCGTAGTTTTATGGGCTTATTTGCCATCGCCAAAATTCTACCCGATGGGATGGAATTAATGAACTGGCTGACAGCCAAAAATTACACAGTGAAGCTGAATAATCCCCAAACTTTACAGGAGATGTCTCGCTTCAAAGAGGGAGATATTTTACTAACTCGCATTGCACCTGTAACCGACGACTACTGGATTTTCTTTGGTTCCTATGTATTTATGGGTAAACTAGGTAAACCAAAATTAGCAGTAGCACTTGGGAATTTCAAAGATAATTACAAGCAACATATTTACAGTGATGCACCCGAATTACTAGAAGAGGCTTGGCAGTCGGTTGAGCAATATCATCAGCAATTTGTAGACTTTTTTGGTAGCGATGAAAATACACTACCTGGTTATCAACTAAATAAAAAGATTGCTGAATTACAAGAAATTGTGACACAAAAAAGCTTAGAAGCAGCGGGAATTGACAGTTCAAAATCTTTGGCAGAGATGGCACAACAAGCTGGAGTTGAAGAAGAGGAAATTCAAGCAGCAGCAGCAGAAATGGGTGCTGACTCAAAAACAGTTGCTCAGATATTCAAAAACAAAACTGATATTGGTAAAATGGTAATGCCAAAAGTGGATTTACCTCCAGAACTGAAGAAAGCAGAACAGGTAACTGCACTTTCTCATCCTCGTTGGGGACAAATGTTTTTACCAACTTACAGTCAGGTAAAATCAATTTTAGTAGCAGAAGATTGGCAAAGCATCGAAGGTTCAGAAAAACTAATTCGTTACTATCTAGAAGATAAAAGTATTAATGCCTTTATCTGGAAACGCTTAATGCAAAAATACCCAACACAGTTAGAGAAAGTTTTACAAGGGTTTCTACAGCGTCCAGACTTTAGCATAGAAAGTAATTTGGATGCACTTTTACAAGAATTCAACAAACCCATCGAACCCGATCTACCAGAAATTGCCAGTGTGCCCATACACTTGCACAACTTATTCCAAGAAGCGTTAGCAGAAGTTAACAAATCGAACAAGAGCAAAAATAAGGGACAAAAACAAGCTGCAAAAGGTTTTCAGAGAGGTTAGCAATATGAAAACTATTTTTTCAACAGCTTAGTTAAAACCAAGACATAAACAATTGTGGGCTGTGTAGAGACGTTATATTAAATCACTTGCAAGCAAACAAGAAGGCTTATATCACGTCTCTACATAAATTTACACGTAAATCCGAAATTGGGACAGTATAAGTTGAAGCATACATTGTCAGGAAAATTTAATTATTAATGTAACAATATGACTACTTTCACCCGAGTTCTATTTCTACAAGACACTACTATCAAACAAGAACCAATTCAATCCAGTCAACTGCCTAGCAATAAGCTCCAAAAAATTTCTGCTGGTACTGAACTCGTTCTTCAGTCTTATGGGTTACCCGCAAACAACCAAAATCATTACAAACTGACTTTCAAAGACATTCAATTTAAAGGCTCCTTTAACTGGTATGCTTTTTCAGAATATGTTGAAATCGGTGAGAAACAACTAGTTCCAGTGCCAACGGTTGATGCAATCCTCACCAAACAAGAGGACAAAAAATTTGTAAAAATTATTGTGGATCGGCAAAGTGTTGATACTTTTGGTTTTCTAAAGCTGGTTTTTAACGTAGATACCATCATCAAGCGCAAACCAATTGACGGAAGGTTTCTGAACGAACAGTCCAAACAGGCAATACCTGCAGGTACTGAACTTATACTATTTACCAGCAAGCCAGATGCTAATAATATTGTGAGATTGCCGATTGAAGGTGGTCATGTGAAATTTACCCTCAAAGATGCTGAATTTAAAGGCTTTACTCAAGATTGGTATGCCTTTGCCCAGCACGTTGGTATTAGTCGAGTTGGTTAAGGTGACAACGGTTGGATTAACGGATGTAACGGATGTGTTATTTTTGGGACGACCAAATAAGGCATCAGTGACATCCGCATTCAATATTAATATTGTTGTCAAAAAGCGCTCTGCTGACTTTGAGCAATTGTTGAAACTGTCAATACTTGCGGTGGTGTAGCATCTGGGGGGTAGAGCAAATCTATTTCTACCAATCTCTTATCACCTGCTTTCATATTTAACATCACCAAGGGTTCCCCTGGTTGTCCTCTCCTCTGCACTATATGCAAAAACTGGGTTTGGGGGTTACCTTCGTCGTCGTTGTAACGCAATCGCACTGAACCACGGAAGAATACTTGCGGTGCTGGTGTGCTGAAAAAGCGCAGTCCTGCTTTCTGAAGCTGCTCTTCTTTTAACGGTGTTTGTATTGATACAGCAACCTTTTGCGGCGTTTGAGTTTTGTTATACAGTGGTAATCTAAAGTTATATTGAACTCCATAATTGCCGTGAGCCAGATATGCAGTGTCAGGATAGCGAGCTAACATCCTAGCACTTTGAATTTGACCAGTCCCTAAAGTTCCATTGTTCAGGGTACTAATAGCGTAGGAAAAAGCTTCTCCAGAATTCGGTATAGTTAGATACTCAGCTTTCCGCCCATCAGTTATAAAAGCTCGCCATTGAGAACCGAGTCCAACTCCTGCAACACGACCATAAATTCTCGGTTTGCCTGTTTCTTCCAACGGAGTGGGGGCTTTATCTCGTGGTGTGGACAAATCGCCATTATCTAATATATTTTGCCATTCTTCTAAAGTCGGGGCACGCTCGCTCCCATCAGCATTAATTTGGGCAAACATTGCCAAACTAGCTGCATAAACTGTGCCATTACTCCACAAGCGCATATATGTAGAGCGACCATTTAGAGGTGGTGTCAGTCCGATTACAGGAATGGGCTCGGAAAACAACATTTGACTTTCACCCGCAGGAATGACAATTTGCGGAGGGAAGGATTCTTGCCTAACTCCCCTTAAAATATCATTCATCACGCGATCGCCTGGACCTGCAAACACCGTACCCTGAATATTTTCACTTTTTGATGGCAATGGAATAAATGGTGCATCCGGCTGACTCAAATAACTGGCTGCCTGCATTATATTTACCGTCACAGGTTTCTTGGTGGGGTTATGGAGCATAATCCCTAGATAAAGAGAGCGCAAATCGAGAGGATTATCAGCCCTGGCAACGTGGTGGGCAAATACATCAAATCGACCTCGAAAGGGAAAATTTAGATGTGCAGGAGAAAAATTTTTCCCTTGTGAAGGAAAAGTCGAGAGCAAAATCCCTTCTTTCAATACCAATTCTGGACTATTGCTATTAAAAACAGGTACCCGATCCAAACTACCGGGCAAAGCAAGTACTTGTTGTTGTTGAACAACTTCTTGCGGTGGTAGTGGCAACGGTAGAGTTATTTGCGCGATGGTCGGAATCAGTAAGAATGGCAACATATACTTAGATATTTTTCTCCCCTTAGACGCTCGTGACTTTATGAAAGTGCCAGCCTGTGAATAACTAATAGAAAATCGGCAAGAAGTCCCGGTGAATTTTCTTCGGTCAAAATAGGAACGTGAACAAAGATGCATTTGCCTGTGAGTTGGAATTGATGCAGGTAATCCAAGACCGAATAATAAAGACCTTCGCAGACAAATTTTCCACAGTCGTGGCTAATCTGAATCGAGCCTACCCCAGCCACCAATTTTTCTAAATCAATAGTTGTCTGCAAAACACTTTCTTCCCAATTTGCATTTTTTTCCAAGCTTAATTGCCTCCGACTTTCTGCCATGCCACAACAGAGGACGGCATCAGGCTGGGACTCCTGGATTTTCTCAATCACCCTAGAACTGGCAAGCTTTACATCCACAGGCAACAGTCGCAAAAAAGTGAAATCATGAGGCCTCGACTCAAGCTTGCCGACTTCTATTAATAAATCATCTGAGGAATTTGACTTATGATGAGGTAACCAAGTGTCAAAAGATGTTAATAGTATTCTTTTCTTCATAACGATTTTTATTTAGAATAGAATGAACCCTCCACAATAAATTTACAGGGAGCAGGTAAATGGCGGTGATTGCAGTTGTAGATTATGGCATGGGAAATTTGCACTCTGTCTGCAAAGGTTTGGAAAAAGCTGGAGCTTTTCCAAAAATTACAAATTCTCCCAAGGATTTGGTAGCAGCAGATGCAATAGTTTTGCCAGGAGTAGGTGCTTTCGATCCAGCAGTCCAACATTTACGATCGCGCGGTTTTGAAGAACCAATAAAAGAAGCGATCGAATCAGGTAAACCCTTTTTAGGCATTTGTTTGGGACTGCAAATGCTCTTTGATGCTTCTGAAGAAGGCAGACAACCAGGGCTGGGAATTATTAAAGGAAAAGTCCGACGTTTTCGTCCTGAACCCGGCATCACAATTCCCCACATGGGTTGGAATCAATTAGAGTTTACTCAACCAAAATCTAATCTTTGGGAACATTTACCATCCAATCCTTGGGTTTATTTTGTTCATTCCTACTATGTCGATCCAATTGACTCACAAGTCCGTGCTGCATCTGTAACCCACGGCAATCAAACCGTCACCGCAGCTATCGCTATTGATAACCTCCTGGCAGTCCAGTTCCATCCCGAAAAATCCTCTAATATAGGACTGCAAATCCTATCCAATTTTGTTGCTCAACTTCGCGAACAAGTTGCAGTTTAGAATAGTTTGTAGTTACAACTAACAACCAATGACCAATAATTGATGAGTCTGAGAATTTACGGCAATCGTCTGCTAAAAACTTTACCAGGGCAAGATACCAGACCCACGAGTGCGCGGGTCAGAGAGGCATTGTTTAATATTTGGCAGGGCAAAATTATCGGTTGTCGCTGGCTGGATCTTTGTGCCGGTAGCGGTTCAATGGGTGCAGAGGCTTTGTGCAGAGGAGCCAGCTTAGTAGTAGGAATAGAACAATCTAGCCCCGCAATCGCCATTATCAAGGAAAACTGGCAGCGCTTCGCGAGTCAAGAACAGGAATGGAAAGTGCTACAGGGTTCGGTCGTCCAACGCTTAAAAACACTAGACAGGGAGCAATTTGACAGAATTTACTTCGACCCACCTTATGCCAGTGAATTGTATCAACCTGTATTAGAAGCGATCGCCAAATATCAACTTTTAGCTGCTGACGGTGAAATAGCAGTGGAACACAATCCTCATGGTTGGATACCTCCATTAATTCCTACTTGGGAAATCTGTCGCCAAAAAGTTTACGGTAATACAGGGATTACATTTTATAAAATTGTGGAGTTAGAGCAAAAGTTAAGAGTTATGTGTGAAGAGTTATGAATTAAAAGTTAACAATTCTTAACACCTAACACCTAACTCCTAACTCTTCAATTACAAACCAAGTTGATTCCCGCGCTTATATTGCTTATAAGCAGCATAGAATAACCCAGCTAAAGTAACGAAAACAAGACCAATGACAATGCCTGAGAGTAGGGGTTCAACCACTGGAAAGCTCCTTTTACTGATTATTTAACAATTGTTTGCTGTTCTTGATTCTATCAAATTGGGTCAAATCCCGCGTCCTAGGATATTTTGATTTCTGCCCCTGACATCTTGAATGAAGGAAGAAGGAAGAAGGAAGAAGGAGGTTCATATATGAGGATACAGGACCCCAACTCAAAACGGGCGACCTATATTCAGGTCGGGGTATTAAACGCCCAGCGAGGATAAAATATAAATTTGTGCTTGCAGACACAATCAATAACTTTTAAGCTATGTGTATGAAATGAAATTTTTCTGTACATTTAGACTTAAGTTGTAACCCTTTTGGATAACCGGATCGTCACACCAGAAAATTTGATTCAGCGGATCGCTTTAATGGCTCTGGCGGTTGCGCTAGCATTCTTTGTGAGCATTTTTGGCGTTGAAATGGCCCACTCAAGCGATCCATACGTCAAAAATGTCCTATCGCTCACAGGAAACCCTGTCCAGGGACACGCTATCTTTCAAATAAACTGTGCTGGTTGTCATGGTTTGGAAGCTTATGGACTGGTTGGACCTTCTTTGCAAGGAGTATCCAAGCACAAGTCTCATTACAGGCTTATTCGGCAAGTCATTAGTGGAGAGACACCCCCAATGCCCAAATTCCAGCCCAGTACTCAAGAAATGGCGGATTTGTTAAGTTATTTGGAGAGTCTCTAGCGGGTGGGAGTTAGGAGTTAGGAGTTAAGAGTTAGGAGTTAGGAGTTAAGAGTTAAGAGTTTTAAATTAAACAATATCAGGACTTAGGCTGTTAGACCTCTCAAACTCCAACGGTTCTTTATGTCCTTTGCCCTTCGGATGCCCCTTGATTCTCTTCACCAGATGCTTTGCGAACAAAACAAACCTCCGCTCAAACATTTAATGTGTTTTCAAAATCAAGTTTAAATTATTTATTCACACCCTGAATCATACAATCTATTCAGCATTTCCAGTTAGCAGGAGTCAACCAGAGTTTAATCTTGGGGAGAGCGATCGCTTATTTCGTTAACCTAAACCCTTTAGCAGTGACCTCAGCGGTCAGGAATTTTGGCAACTCTTACAAGCTGGATATTATCCCAAGGGGTTGGTATTTGGTCTCATGTGGATTAATGGTGATTGGTAATGTTGCTGGACTTGTTCTTTTGTCACTGATAATTCCCGCATATCTTGGGCAGACTAAAAGCCCAACCTAAGGTGCTACAACGGGGGGAAAATAAGCAACGCACTGGCTCCCCCACTCATTGTTGTAGAAGTTTTAAATATGTGAATTAAATGTGGTGAGTGCTTACCAAGTACAGTGAGAAGCAGTCTTTTTGTTCAGCTAAATTGTTGTGCGTAAAATCGAGCATAGCGATGCTTCAGCATTAACAATTCTTCATGAGTTCCCGATTCCACAATTTGTCCCTTTTCCAGAACTAAAATGCGATCGCATCTCCTGACTGTACTTAATCTATGAGCAATAATAAACACCGTACGTCCGTCCATTAATCTTTCCAAAGCTTCCTGTACCAAAGCTTCCGACTCAGAATCTAGTGCCGAGGTGGCTTCATCAAGTATCAAAATACGCGGGTTGAGGAGAACAGCACGAGCGATCGCTATTCTTTGTCGTTGTCCACCAGATAAATTTACGCCGCGTTCACCTACCACAGTATAATAACTTTCTGGCAACTGAGAAATAAATTGATGGGCATTAGCAATCTTGGCTGCTTTCTCCACATCTTGGATATCAAACTCAGCTTGTCCAAAAGCGATATTTTGGGCAATTGTACCAGAAAACATCGTCGTTTCTTGGGGTACAATGCCAATTTGTCGCCGCAGACTATTCAACGTCACATCTCGAATATCCACCCCATCTATTAATATTTCACCAGATTGGGGGTCATAAAAACGGGGTAGAAGATTTACAAAAGTCGTTTTACCAGCACCGGAAGAACCCACAAGAGCGATCGCTTCTCCAGGCATTGCCAATAAACTAATATTGTTAATTACAGTTTCACCCTTGTTGTAAGCAAAGCTGACATGACGATATTCCACCTTCCCTTGGACTGGGGGAAGAGCGATCGCACCGACTTTTTCTATCACCAAAGGTTTAATTGCCAACAACTCAAAAACCCGGTCAACAGATGCTTCACCCTGCTTGAACTCATTATAGTTATTAGTAACATGACCTACAGGGTCAATCAATAAAGCTGCACCAGCAAGATATCTGAAAAAATCCCCTACAGTTAAATTGCGTCGGGAAATTTGCCAAGCTGCAAAAAATAGCAATAATAAAAAACTCAGAGCTTGCAAAAATCCCACAATCGGAATTTGAATCGCTTTCAATTTTTCTGTAGAATACTTAGCTTTCATGGTGTGTTCAGCTTCCCGGCTAAACCGTGAAACTTCGTATTGTTCCGCAGCAAAAGCTTGAACAATTCGGATACCGCTAAAAACTTCTGTCAGAATTGCAGACAAATCTGATACATAATTTTGACTGCGACGGGAAAATTTCTGCAACCTTTCTCCAAACCAACCAATTAATATAATCATTAGCGGTGCAACTATCACCGTTGTTAGCGTTAGCTGCCAACTTAGGTAAATCATATATATCGGAATTACCAGCAACTGCAAAACGCAAGGAGTAAAATCCTGAAAGAATTTATGTACCACTTCCCCTACACGGTCAATATCTTCCGTAAGTCGGTAAGATAAATCACCAGCTTTCGCCGTTTCAAAATAGCTAAGATCTAGTCTTTGCAAGTGTCTGTAGACTTGGTTGCGGAGATTAAAAGATACTCGCAAAGCCGCTTTCGCCATGTAGATATCTTGCACCGACTGAAAAAAGCCCCTCGCAAGAAACACAAGAGCGAGGATACCAGCTAATTGGGCGATCGCGATAACATCACCATTACCAAAGGGAGTTGACAATTTCCCCGTAAGATTCATCAGTCCCAATGTTGCCACTACATATCCGAGAATGCCAATCAACCCCTTGAGAATATTTTGCCACTGGGGACGGATATATGGTAATAGTTGCCAGTAATTAGAGCGCGTTTTCAAGCTATAACATCCACAACGACATTTTCCTTTGTTAGACGCTATCAGCTTTTGCGTAGTTTCTGAATAGTCTATTGATACTTACTCAAGGGTCAATGGTCTTTCCCCTAGACGCACTCCCCACTAACGCTTACTCGAACAACTTTTTTGAACCAGATGGATAATGGATGGAATCAAAGATACAAATATAATTCCTAGAATAATCGTTAACAAATACTTATCAACCTGTTCGGGTGGTAGGGATTTGCGTAAGAAAAATCTGAGTAAGGTGACACCGACAGTCCAAACCAAGCCACCGATTAGGTTGTAAAACATAAATGTCCGATAATTCATCGCACCAATCACAGCTACAATCGCCCCTCCTCCCTTCGCCATGCAAAGATATATAAACGTATTAAAACTGTCTTGGAGTGCAGCGATCGCCTCAGAATTAGAGTATCGTGTTAACTTCCTCATTGCTACCCTTAGCAGCGTGGGCAATCTTGCAGGCAGCCTTTTTGGATTATTCTTGTTTTATGGCAACAACTACACCTTTCCTGGTTGGTCGTGGGAATCAGCTTTGATTGTGTTGGGAATATTTACCCTACTCCAAGGCTTCTCTGCTACATTTCTCGCACCCAACCTGAATCGGATTGTCCGTCACGTCCAAGAAGGGACTCTAGATTTCGTATTACTCAAACCTATCCGCAGTCAATTTTGGCTTTCCATCCATACTCTCTCACCTTGGGGAATGCCAGATATAGTTTTTGGCTGCGTGATGATTGTTTACGCTGGGACAAAACTCAGCTTGGGAATCGGCGGTTATATACTCAGTGCAGTGCCCTTATTTTTTGGCTTAGTTATTCTTTACAGCTTATGGTTTATGCTAGGTGCCTGTAGCATCTGGTTTGTGAAAATATACAACGTTACTGAAGTCCTGCGGGGTTTATTAGAAGCCGGACGATATCCGATGGCAGCTTATCCCACAGCTTTCCGGTTTTTCTTTACTTTTGTAGTCCCAGTTGCATTTTTAACCACAGTGCCGGCGGAAGCGATGCTGGGAAATAGTCAATTAGGCTGGGTACTTGGTGCAGCTGTATTAGCTTTGGGGCTGTTTGCGGTTTCTACCTGGTTTTGGCGCTTTGCTCTGCGATTTTATACTAGCGCTTCGAGTTAAGACGTAAATGTAAATGCGATTGTAGGCATCTATTATTTCTGGTGCAGGATGGAAACAAGAACGATTCAGGCATTAGTACGTGCTTACTTGTCACTCATTTCTACGAGGAATTTGAATTGGCAGTACAGACTGGTAATTGTAATGATGCGAGTTTGCTTGAAAGCCAAGCCGATAAAGTATACGAACTAGCCGAAAATTTGGAGATAATAATAAGAGAACAAGGTGGTTGAAAATTTATGGAAGACTTCAAATCACAAATTCAACACGAATCGTCATTAGCCGCAAATTACGCACGTCAAGCTCGGACGGCATTCGCTCTTAACAACCTTGCTCATGGTGGAGAATTAATCCGGTGTTTCCCACGCTCATGGTAGGAGATGTCAACAACTAATACAACAATATCAATCCTTGTCCAGCACAACAATAAACAGGAGCTAAGGACAACCCATGACTGAAGCAAAGTATGCTCGTGTAAACCGTCGGGGAAGAATTTTCCCTCAAATCCAGTGGACAGAAGAAGAAAAAGCACTTCGTAGAGTAGAAGATGAAGAATTCCATCAACGTTGTAAGGTTATTTTTAACCGAATTAAGCCGCAGTACATAGAAACTCACTACAACTGGTATATGGTTGTTGAGCCGGATAGTGGAGACTATTTTATCGACGCTGATGAAGAATTAGCAATGCTTTTAGCTCGTCAAAAACACCCTGGTACTATACCATTATTTCTCTTCAGAATTAATGAGACAGGGGTTTCCGGAACGATATGATAACTGGCTGGTTTGGTGATGAGGATGCATTATTCTTTGAAGTTGAACTTATTACTTCGGATGGCTTAGAACTAGCAGTAGATGCAATGTTTGATACAGGGTTTTCTGGCTGGCTAGCTATTAACGAACAAGATTTACAAGGTCTGGATTGGATTTACGTGCAGACACGGGTGCAGCAAACAGCACAAGGAGAAGCCGATTTTAAAATTTACGCAGGTTTGGTGCGAATTGATGGGCAAGAATTTGAGATCCCCGTTCACGTTGGGCAAGGAATACCAGAAATTTTATTGGGTCGTCAGTGGTTAAAAATTCGACGATTGTTAGTAGATATGCCATCGGGAATATTAACGTTGGCTGAGTGTACTATGGAAAGATAATTTTGATGAACACTGAACTATAAATTATTCTTTACCCAATTTCTAAAATTACGGATAGCTTGACTCCTCCCAATTGTTAAACATTGCTGCACATATTCATTAACTAATTCAATGATTGGGATATCGGGAAAATTAGGACTCTTATCAGCTTTTATATATTTCCCTTCTTGTAATAAGGAAATTTCTAAACCTTTTTGTGTATATTGCCAAAATTCAGGAACTCCCAAAATCTGATAGTTATCAAATCGAGTGCGGGAAGTTATATCAATTTCGATTGCTAAGTCTGGTGGTGGGTCTACAGTTAAATCAATCCGATTTTTCCCAATTACAGCAGCTTGATTTTGAATATAAAAAGAGGCATCAGGTTCCACCGCTTGAAGCATTTGCTCATTTTTTAGTGTTGTGGAACCGAAAGATTCAAAATCAATTTCAAGCGTTTCTAACAAGATTTTGACTAAATCACCAATATATTCTTTATCTTTTTCGTGTTCGGGTAGGGGAACCATAATTTCTAATCTGCCATAACTATAAGAAATGCGTGCGGCACTTCTTTCTTCCATTTCTGACAAAATATTTTCTAACTGCTGCCAACTAATATCTTGAAGCAACATTTGTTGTCCCGGCTTGACGATAATCTGTTGCAGTTCTAAAAGCATATCACCTCACAATTTTAATTTTTACTCTCTGGTGCTGCTTGATACTATGAAATTTTACTCTCCTGAATTTGTGTTGTGAGAGCCATTGAATTATTATGATTATATTCTGCCATTTTTTTTTGACTCCCCTCCAAACCAACATTTCCTGTAAAATACAAGTCTTAAGGACTGGCAATACCGGGAGATAGAAAGGGTGCTGACACTAGGCGTAAATATTGACCACATCGCCACCATTCGCCAAGCAAGAAGGACGGTGGAACCTGACCCCGTAGCTGCTGCGGTACTAGCAGAACTAGCTGGTGCTGATGGAATTACCGTCCATTTGCGGGAAGATAGACGACATATTCAAGACAGGGATGTGCGTCTGTTGCGGCAAACCGTCAGAACGCACTTAAACTTAGAGATGGCGGCTACTGATGAAATGGTAGCGATCGCTCTCGATATTAAACCCGATTACGTTACCCTCGTCCCCGAAAAGCGCGAAGAAGTCACCACTGAAGGCGGACTAGATATCGCTGGTCAACTTAGTAAAATGGAAATGGTGGTCGATAAATTGCAAAGTGCTGGCATTCCAGTTAGTTTATTTATCGATCCCGACCCAGCACAAATTGAAGCATCCGTCAAGGTGCAAGCAAAGTTTATTGAACTGCACACTGGACGATATGCGGAAGCTGGAGATGAAACAAAAAGCAAGCAGGAATTGTCCGTGTTAGCTCGTGCCTGTCTTGAAGCGATAAAAGCCGGACTGCGAGTGAATGCAGGACATGGACTCACCTACTGGAATGTAAATCCTGTGGCCTGTATTCCGGGAATGGAAGAGTTGAATATCGGTCATAGTATCATCTCTCGGGCGACCTTAGTCGGGTTGGAAAGAGCGGTTAGAGAGATGAAGCAATCTATGCGAGGGCAATTTTAGGAGTTAGGAGTTAGGAGTTAGGAGTTAGGAGTTAGGAGTTAGGAGTTAGGAGTTAGGAGTTAGGAATTATTGATTCTCCCCATCTCCCCTGCTCCCCTGCTTGCGGAACTCAGAGCAAATTGTGAAGCAAATACTTCTTTTTTATGAGTGCAACACAGTCTAATAATCTTCCACTTTGGGTACAAGATAGAGATACAGTTTTGGAATATAGCACGGATGTAGAATGGCGCTATGGTACAAAGCCAGACTATACCCGCTCTGTTGAGAATTTGGCGACAGAAAGTATATGCAATCATCCTGAAGGTTCACTCGAAGCGATCGTGCAAAACTTGGTAAGAACCTTTGAGATGGAAGTCTCCTTTAAAAGCAACCCTTCTCAATGGTTGTCTGTTGTCAATGACAAGTTTCGCGCTAGTACTAATGGCGGAAAGAATTACACAGCAGATGAACTGGGTGCTTCTGGGACTTACAATGCATTTATGTCAGATTCAGAACATTACAAAGCATCTGAAGAAACCTTTGAATCATCAGCAAAGCTTTTTCACACCTCATTTCCCAAAGGTTTCCCCTGGGAAGTGTTAGAAGTTTACTCCGGTCCACCAAATGTTACTTTTAAATGGCGGCATTGGGGACATTTTAACGGTCAGTACAAAAATTTTGCCCCCACAGGAGAGACAATTGAGGTTATTGGGATGAGTCTTGCACGAGTCACGGATGACTTAAAGGTGATTTCCTTGGAACACTATTTTGATAATAATGTGTTTCTCCAAAAGCTGACAGCAGGGGGAAAAGCAGGGACTGCGACACCAAGAAAGTTGACAAGCGAACAAAAACCCAGCTTTTGGAGTGTCATCCAGCGACTTTGGAATTGGAGAGAAAAACCAGAAACTGGGGAAATGAAAGTCAGTAGTTGTCCCTTCAGTGCTTTGATGAAGTAATTAACTAAGGGTATTGTAAGCCTTAAACCATTTTTTAGGTTTTCAGGAGAACGAAAATGCAAACATACTATTACTTGTTAGCAAGTCAACGCTTTTTACTAGAAGAAGAACCCTTCGAGGAAGTTTTCAAAGAACGTATCCGTTATTACCACGAGCAAGAAAAAGAAATTGACTTTTGGTTGGTGAAGCAACCAGCTTTCCTGGAAGCACCCGAGATGGCACAACTGAAAGCCAAGTGTCCTCAACCTGCAGTGGCTGTTATTTCCACCAATCCTCAATTTATTACCTGGTTGAAACTGCGACTGGAATATGTCATCACAGGGGAATTTCAAGCCCCATCCCACAGTATACCTGAGCCGCTAGCATCTTTGACTACTGTCTAGAAGATAGGGAGTAGGGAGTAGGGAGCGAGGGGGATGGGAGCGAGGGGGCAGGGGGATGGGAGCGAGGGGGTAGGGAGCGAGGGGGAGACTTCTAACTCCTAACTCCTAACTCCTAACCACTCTCCATTCCCATTTCCCTACAATTGAGGGGAACAATTTTTTTTATTATGAATCTTTTAAGACCAAATAATGTATGTATCAAACTGTTGTGCAGAGACTCCAGAATCTACCAAGTTCATTAATGACTTCTTTAATGCTAGCGATCGCCTCCGTGACCGCTGGTATAAATTCTGTCGCCGCTCAACAAAGTGTTCCCACTTGTCAATCTCCGACTGCGGGTGAGTATGTTTTACTGGTAATTAGTCCCACACCAGATAACCAGAAGCAGTTGCGTAGTGCTTTGCCAAACGAAATCAAGACCAGCACTTGCAGGTATCTTAGCGATACGGTGACGCGGATCGGTGGATTTAAGAAGATTGATGATGCCAACCGTTGGGCAAGGTTTGTCAGTAATGTTGTGGGCTTGTCTGCTATTATTACGACCCGACCTACAGACGCTCCCTCACAGCGGCCACCTTCGGAGACAGTCAACTATAAACCTCAAGCTTTGGGAGAGGGTTATGCTGTGTTGGTGGACTATATGAATAGACCGGAACTGGCAAATCAAGTCCAGCAAGTTGTGGGAGGTGACGTAGGTTTTGTTTCTTACGGACAACGCCCTTACTTATTGGCAACTTATACTAGCAATCAAAAAGAAGCATATAACAGATTGCAGTCTTTAACTGACCGTGGTTTTTTTACAATCCTTGTAGATAGTCGTAAGGTGATGCTTCTGCGCTCTGTTGTGCGTTTGCAGCAAATGTGAAATTAAGAGTTAGGAGTTTTGAAGCTCTAAGCTGACAGACAGTGGTTTTTAATTGGGTGAAATAATAGTTACCTGAAACCTAAATCCTAAATCCATTTAGAGACGTTAGGTGTAACGAACGTCTCTAATATGTGGTTTATCAATCAATTCCACAGCTTTATGGGGGACTCAAGGACTGGTCAAGTAAACTGATAATTTGTTCATATTGGAAATTCGCGGCTAATACTCGTAACTTATTAACAAAACTATTAGTCTCAGGATACAATTGCTCGATTAAAAAAAATTGGTCTTCAATAGCCTCAGCATTACCCATTTTAAGTGCTTGGGACAGTTGAATAAGTTCCTCTAGTGGGGGTGTTGTTTCTGTTTTTAGAGGTTCTATAAATTGATTATCGTAAATCCATGACAAATTTAAATATGCTTGGATTTGTTCGAGTAATTCTTCCACTTGAATGGGTAAGAACAGAAAATCATTACAGCCAGATTCCAAGCTTTGTTTGCGATCGATTTCAAATACCTTAGCAGAAGCGGCAATTACAGGAATACTTTGCAACTGCGGTATTTGCCTGAGTTTTCGTGTCATTTCCAAGCCATCCATCACTGGCATAATTAAGTCAGTGATAATTAAATCTGGTTGCGATGCTAATGCTGCTTCTAAACCCAATAAACCATTAGCTGCTTCTTTGATTTCAAAACCGATAGTTTTCAGCATATTGACGATAACTAAACGATTTTCCCTCTTATCATCAATGATTAAAACTGTACATTTTTTGCCCTCATAGCCAATGATGTTGTTAGTTGACTTTCTGGTAGTTGTTTCCATCGAATTTGTTACTTCTGGCAACTGTAAATCAAACCAAAATTTACTCCCAATTCCAGGGGTACTATGAAGAAAAATTTCACTACCCATTAAAAAGATAATTTTTTGAGTAATTGCTAATCCCAAACCTGTCCCTTCCGAATAGTGGGAAATATTTCTCACTTGTTCAAAGGGTAAGAATATTTTGTCCAATTCTTCTGGAGGAATACCAATACCTGTATCCTCAATTTGAAAGCGAATTTTTGGAATTGTTAATCGGTGGCATTCTTCGCTATCCCCGATGACCTCAACTTTCAAGCTTACGCTACCTTGTTGGGTAAATTTTACGGCATTTCCTAACAAATTAATTAACACTTGACGCAAGCGTTTTTCATCTCCATGAATTATTTTAGGAAGTTGATTGAGGGGTTGGTAAATAAATTCAATTCTTTTTTCTACAGCTTTGAGACGGAAAAGTTCTGATATTTCTACAAGTAAGGAGGATAAATTCAAATCTGTGGTGTAGAGTTCTACTTTCTCAGCTTCGATTTTAGCTAAATCTAAAATGTCGTTAATTAATGTCAAAAGATGATTACCACTTTTGTAAATCATGGTAATGTCACGATTTTGGTCGGGTGTTAAGTTCTTATCTCGTTGCAGAATTTGAGCAAATCCTAAAACACAATTTAGAGGAGTGCGAAGTTCGTGACTCATGTTTGCGAGGAAAGTGCTTTTTGCTTTGTTAGCAACTTCTGCTGCTAATGCGGCTTTTTGTAAGGCCGATTCCGCTAGTTTCCGTTCAGTGATGTCACGAGCAACCCAGACAAGGGAATTATTTGACAATGGTGAAAGGCTAGCTGCAAACCAAATCTCTCGATTCCCAACCCATAAATTATAGTCAAAATTAACGTTTGCTTGGGTTGACATTGCCTGTTGCACTTTCGCAAACCAACTCTCTTGTTCGTCTTGTTGAAAAAATTTTTTGACTATCGAGTCCAGGAGGTTAGGATCACAATTGTGCGAACTCACTGTTTTGGTCGGTATAACTTGGATACTTTTTTTATCGTCAATGATTAGGACAATATCAGTTATCGCATCGAAGACTGTACGAATTTTCTCCTCAGAACTACGAAGCTTTCCTGCTAGTAATTCCCGCTCGGCATTTTCCCGATGTAATTCTGCTGTCCTTTCAGCAACTTGGGCTTCTAAGGTGCGATTGTAGTTAGCTAAGATTTGTTCAGTTTCTTTGCGTTCGCTGATGTCAAAAAAGGCTGCGATCGCTGCTACAATTTTTCCAGTTTCGTCAAAAAGGGGTGTACTATAAACTTCTAGAGGAACTGTCCGCTCTGGTAGACGAATTTCCATGTCATCAACTCTTGCTCTTTCCCCTCTCAAAGAGCAAACGATCGGCATATTTTCTACCGGGTATAACTGCTCGGTTCCTGTCTGATAAACGTGGTATATTTGTGCTAATTGCTCGGTTTTAGCTGACGGTAAAGCTTCAATACCGAGTAATTGGGAAGATGTTGGATTGCAGTAGATGACTTGTCCGGTCATATCGTGGACTGATATCCCCACGGGTATGGCTTCCAGAATTTGTGTCAGTCGATTTTCACTGCGAGCTAAAGCTTCATTCAAGGATTGCAACTGGGCAAAGTTAGTTTGTATTTGTGCTGCCATTATCTTAAAAGATGTGGCCAGTTCTCCGACTTCATCAGCACGGTTAATAGCTAGAGTTTTATCCCAGTCACCGGAAGCAATATTTTTCGCAGCATCATTTAATTGCAACAGCGGTTTTGTCACCCAACGAGCGGTAAGAATACCAACAACTATAGCTACTATCAAGGCTGTTATACACAACAGAATAGTATTGCGAGAGTTAGTGTTAATCTCTGCCATAAAATCTGATTCTGGGACGACTACCACAATTAGCCAGTCCAAACCTTTATCATCTTTTAGAGGTGTTACTTGCAAAAATTGCCGCTCTCCTTTGATGAAAAAGTCTAATTGTTGGCTGCTCTTTATTTCATTGAGGTTGCGAAAACGAGTTGTTAAATACTCTGCTGTGGAGCGAATCAGAGGTACACTCACCCTTGTGGCTTTGATTCTTTGGACTGACTGACCATCAGAACTAGTAATAAATGGTTTTTCGTCGGTAGAAGTTGCTACGATTAATCCTGAGCGGTCAATGATAAATGCTTTTCCTGAATGACTAATTTTTAGATGTTCCAGGAATTGATTAATGTCGTCAAAACTTAAGGCTGATGTCAGAACTGCCTTTAATTTTCTTTCTCCATCATATAAAGGCAATGAAGCATTGATACTGATTGTAATCGGTCGGAGTTTCCAAATTAAAATTGGACTCCAAGTGGCTTTACCCTTTTCAACTGCAGCTTTGTACCAGAGGAGATTTCGAGGGTTATAGTTGGAAACTGTTTTGACAAGTTTACCGCGTTCACCTTTGCTATTTGTTTGATAACTGTAAATTTTATCGCTAGATTTATCTTGTACTCCAATATACATTTTGCCATCGAGATACCGCCCAACCCCAATTGTTTCTCCGGACTCTGTGGCTATGGCAGATGTTGTGACTGAATCAAAAAGTTTAATTTGTTGATATAAGTGATGCTCAAAGCCCTTCCTATCCTCTAGATTCAACTGAGCCAGACGCATGGCATTGGCATTAATTTGATTGATGAGATGAGGTTTTTCTAAATAGCTAACAAGGTATTGCTGCGTGCGGTCGCTAATTTCCCTCCTTAACTGCAAAGCAACATTGTTTACTGCCTGCTGTCCATTTTTAAACGAAACATACCCCACCAACCCCACCGTACTAACAATTTGCACGACAAAGGGTACTATCAAGACTTTTCGTAACTTCGTCTTTCCAGTGACTTTTACAAAAAAATCTTTCAGAGGTTGGGTGAGCGACATAGATATAAAGCAGACGTTGTAATAAATATAACTTTTATCATCCGTTTGCTATTTTTTGAGTCAAAAGTTGGTGCAATCAAACTTACACATTGACAAAAACAATCAATGATGCTTTTGAGTTAGCACCTTGAAAGGGATAGCCCGGTCACTAATTTTAATATGCGGCCCTAGCTAACCAAGAGATAGTAATACCTAAAGCGGAACCAGCTATTACCTGAACGGGGGTATGTCCAAGTAACTCCTTCAAGCGATCGCCTGTATATTCTGGTTTTTCGTGAAATAAATCATCAATAATTTGATTCAAAATCCGAGCCTGTTTGCCAGCAGCTTGGCGAACTCCAGCGGCATCATACATGACGATGATGGCAAAAACCACTGCTACGGCAAATTCTGGAGATGCCCAACCGAGGCTCTGCCCAACTCCAGCGGCTAAAGATGTGACTAAAGTCGAATGGGCACTGGGCATACCTCCAGTTGTAACTAATACACGTATATTCAGTTTTCGATTTTTGACTAATTCAGTAACTAGCTTGAGAGCTTGAGCAATCAGACAAGCTACCAGGGCAACCAGCAGCACCCGGTTGTCTAAGATGTCGCCTATGTCCTGCATGGTATTTTGCGTGTTGTTAGTAACTTTTAAAGACTCGGTTATTTTGCGGCATGAATGAAGGGCCGCAAAGAGCGTACTTTGAGCTAGCGATCGCGACTGGTGATAAATTCAGCGATCGCGATTAAAGGTTGTGCTTTTTCCCCAAAGGGCGCTAATTCCGCACAAGCGTTAGAAATCAACTGTTGAGCCTTATTCTTTGATTCCTCAATTCCCCAAATACTGGGATAAGTCACTTTCTGCGCTCTAAGGTCTTTGCCAGCCGTTTTACCCAATTGTTCTTGGGTGGAAGTGACATCAAGAATATCATCAACTATCTGAAACGCAAGCCCGATATTTTGCGAATAGCGAGATAATAAAAGTAAATCTTCACTACTTGCTCCTGCCAAAATTCCACCGCAAACCACAGAAGATTCTAAGAGGGCGGCAGTTTTATGGTTATGAATATAAGTCAGTGTTTCTTCATTCGTATCTAACTTGCCTTCTGATTCTAAATCTACAACTTGACCACCAACTAACCCAGCAGCCCCCGATGCGCGTCCCAGATGGGCAATTACCTGCAATACTTGCTCACACGGCACATTCTTAGTATTAACGGCAATATACTCAAAAGCGTAAGCTAACAAACCATCCCCAGCTAAAATCGCAATATCTTCACCATAAACTTTGTGATTTGTCAACTTGCCCCGGCGGTAATCATCGTTATCCATTGCCGGCAAGTCGTCGTGAATCAACGACATTGTGTGAACCATTTCCACAGCACAAGCAGTTGGCATCGCCAATTCAATAGTTCCACCAGTCATTTCACAGGTAGCAAGACAAAGAACAGGACGCAGACGCTTACCACCAGCTAACAGGGAGTAGCGCATTGCTTCGTAAATTTTGTCAGGATAACGCATGGGAACAGCCTCATCCAAAGCTGCCTCACAAAGCTTTTGCCGTTCTTTCAAATAAGTTAACAGGTCAAACTTTGTTTCCCCGTTTGTTTCCCCGGTAGTTTTTTGAAGGTTGTCTGCTGCTATCATCCCGAAAGTCCTTGATTTTCTGTTATCTACGTAACAATTTTAAAATAAAGAGTCATTGGTTATTGGTTATTGGTTATTGGGCATTAGCATCCCTAACCCCAAACTCCTAACTCCTCACTTCTAACTTCTAACTTCTAACTTTTTAAGAATCGTTTGTAGCTGGTAACTGTATTTTGCAATAACATGGCAACAGTCATTGGACCAACACCGCCAGGAACTGGGGTGATAAATTCGGCCACACTAGCCACAGATTCAAAATCGACATCACCGACTAAGCGACTATTGCCACCTTGATCGGTAACACGATTCATTCCCACATCTACCACAACAGCGCCCTGTTTCACCATATCAGCCGTTATTAGCCCGTTACGACCTACTGCTGCAATCAGAATATCAGCATTTTTGGTAATCGTGGCAAGGTTTTCGCTTTTGGAGTGAGCAATGGTGACAGTTGCATCAGCTTCAAGTAACATCAACGCCTGTGGTTTGCCCACCAAAATACTACGTCCTAGTACCACTGCCTGTTTTCCCTTCAAAGGAATATCATATTCTTGTAGAAGTCGCATCACACCAGCCGGGGTGCAGCTGCGTAAACCAAGTTCACCCCGCATTAATCGTCCCATATTCACTGGGTGCAGTCCGTCAGCATCTTTCTCTGGTGCAATTGTATTTAGTAGCCTCACAGCATCTAAATGACTAGGTAGAGGGAGTTGTACTAGAATACCATCGACACGTTCGTCTTCGTTGAGTGCTTGAATAACAGCCTCTAATTCGCGTCCGTTGACTTCTGTGGGAAAATGCTTGCCTGCACTGGCGATACCGACTTTGGCGCAGGCACGTTCCTTGTTGCGTACGTATGCCGCTGATGCTGGGTTGTCGCCTACCATCAACACAGCTAAACCAGGAGGCCGTCCCTTCAGGGGTTGTAATTCTGTAATGGTATCTATAAGTTCTTGATGAATTTTTTCGGCTAACGCTTTACCATCGAGCAGTTTTGCAGTTTTGGTTTCCATTCCGATTTTAGAGAAATTCATTTTTCATCGTTGACTGTTGACCGCAACAAGACTATATTTTCTATCTTCTCAGATTTGTAGCGTCAATCGAGAGTATGTTTGTGATACTGAAACACATAGTATTAATGGAAACTACTACATTCGTAATTGGCGACATGGCAAGTTTGCTCAATAGGTAGTCATGGATAGTATTTATTACCGCTTTTTTATGTATAAACACGTAATTTGTCTTTGTCGTCTAGGGGTGATTGTTTTTCTGTTCGGGGGGCTACTAAGTTGTGGTAGTTTAAATCAGTCTGGGTTTAACGCTAGCACTTTTAGACTTGGTGCTAACATTACCCCAATTCAAGGATTGAAACCAGAACAGAATAATACCACGGTTTACATCCAAGGTAAGGTCGAAAAAATCGTACCGCTTTTATCAAAGCAACGGGTGTATCAAATCAATGACTCAACAGGGAAAATCTGGGTTCTCACCAATCAAACTGGTCTGGAAGTGGGAGAACAAGCTGTAATTAAGGGTCAACTTCGCTACCAAACTATACCTTTGGCTGGGAAGGATTTCGGTGAAGTTTATTTAGAAGAACAGTGATATCAAGCCTAATAGGTAGGGTTGATTTCGGCAATTAAAAATATCCTGCCATCGGATAGAAGATAAAAATAGAGGTACTGTGTTTTTCTAGATAGCTCAGTAATGTTAGCAGAGGTCGAACCAGCCCTGCTTTCTTCGTGGTGTGGAGTTCTAGAGCGCCGTGGTGAGTAATAATCGTCAAGGTATAGATTGTGTCTGAATTGTTGCAGCAGTAGGTAACAAGGAGACAGTCATAGAAGATAATCAGAGAGTTATTAACAGTGGTGAATATGACTGTTCATGTAGCGATCGCTATTCTCTACCAGGAAGATAAGTTCCTGATGCAACTGCGGGACAATATACCGACTATTCTCTATCCAGGTCACTGGGCGTTTTTTGGCGGACACCTGGAAGCAGGGGAAACCCCAGAAGAAGCGGTACAGCGAGAAATTTTAGAAGAAATCGGCTATACCCTACCGCCAACATTTTCCTTTTTTCGCACCTACCCTGATGAAATTGCTGTCCGTCACGTCTTTTACGCACCCCTACAAGTGGAGTTAAATCAACTTGTTCTCACGGAAGGTTGGGATATGGGGTTATTGGCAGTAGAAGATATTCATAAAGGTGAGTGTTATTCGGCAGTAGCCAAAGAAGTACGACCATTAGGGCCTAGACATCAGCGCATTTTGTTAGATTTTATGAGTGAGGAAATAGTTAGTGGTTAGTAGTTAGGAGTAAACAACCAACAAATAACAACTAACAAATAACAACCAACAACTAACACTATGAATAAACTACCACGATGGTTAAGTATAAGCTTGGCATTTCCTCTTGTCATCCTCAACGGTTGGCTGTTAATTAATGTTGTGAATTATTTTCAACCTTTGGTCAGCATTTTAGCAGCCGCTATTCTGCTGGCTTTTGTACTCGACTATCCCATCCAATTTTTTCAGCGACAAGGAGTAAACCGCAATCTAGCTATTTTCGGAGTTTTACTTTTAGCTGTGGTGGTTTTAGCAGCTTTAGGTATCACCCTGGTGCCGCTGATTATCCAGCAACTCAACGAATTAGCGAATATTTTACCGAGTTGGATTGATTCTGGGACTCAACAATTACAAGCTTTCCAAGATTGGGCTTTAAAACAACAGCAACTACCAATTAATTTGAGTGGTTTAGTTACTCAAATTCTAGACAGATTGTCCAGCCAATTACAAAGTTTCACTGGTAGAATTCTTGGTTTTGCTGTCGATACCATCAATATTGTCCTCAACGTTCTGTTAGCAGTGGTATTAACTATTTATCTAGTATTAAACGGAGAAAATCTCTGGGACGGAGTTTTTCAGTGGTTTCCACCCAAAATTGGCAAACAAGTGCGGCAATTATTGCGAGAAGATTTCCAAAATTATTTTATCGGTCAAGCAACATTAAGCGCTGTATTAGCATTCGCCATCACACTAGCATTTTTAGCATTGCAAGTTCCCTTAGCCTTACTTTTTGGTTTAGGGATTGGTTTTTTTGCACTTTTCCCTTTTGGTACAGGAATCGGTATTACTATAGTTAGTTTTTTAGTAGCGTTACAAAACTTTTGGTTAGGGGTAGAAGTTTTAGGTACTGCTGTTGCTATTGACCAAGTAAATTCTAATTTTATTGCACCGCGTATTTTAGGTAACTTAACAGGCCTCAATCCCGTCTGGGTAGTGATTTCTTTGTTATTAGGAGCAAAACTTGGAGGACTTTTGGGTTTACTAGTTGCCATACCTTTAGCGAGTTTTATCAAAGGTGTAACCGATGAATGGCGTCTTGGAGGATTTCGGGAAGCATCTGTTGCAAATCGGCAAGTTAATAATATTCAAGTTGATACAACTGTATAAACTCACTAACCCAAGGGTCTTGCTCAATGAATGCTACTGCTTGCTCGTTCTCAAATTCTTGTCGGGTAAATTGCGATGCTCTTGCTCTAAATCACTTCTCAGTTTGGCAGTAAAAGCAGCTTTCGCCAAATCCATCGCTATGGTTACTGCGTTTTTCTTGAATTTGACTCCTGAATCTTGCAACAAAAGATAGGGGTGTGCTGAATTCAACTACGATTAATGTCAGCGGGAAATATAGAGATGAATATTTGCTGGAAAATCAAAAGAGAAAGGATTCAATCATGCAATTAGAAGATTACTTCAACTTTCTTGCACCTGATGATATTCGCATCAAAGGTTCGCGGATAGGGATTGAAACAATCCTTTATGAATATATTTATCGTTCTCGAACTCCAGAAGAAATCTCTCAAACTTACACATCTCTAAGTTTAGAACAAGTATACGCAACGATTCTTTATTATTTGCATAACAAAGAAGCCGTGGATAACTATATTGCAGACTGGTTGGAATGGGGACATCAACAACGCAAAGCACAAGCTTTGAATCCACCCCCAGGTATTCTTCGTTTGCGAAAAATAAAACAAGAAAAAGAAGCGATGAAACAGGGTAATGGCGCTTAAATATTTGATGGATGAGAATGTTGACCCAGTGTATACCAATCAACTGCGACGACAGAAACCTTATTTAGTAGTTTGGACTGTAGGAGAACCTGACACACCTGCGAAAGGAACTTTAGACCCAGAAATTCTTTGTTGGTGCGAAGAACATAATTTTGTGTTGGTAACAAACAATCGTAAATCTATGCCTGTCCATTTAACTGACCACATCGTTGAGGATCGCCATATGCCCGGTATTTTTATACTTAACCAAAATTTAAGTAAAGGTGAAAATCTTGAGGAGTTGATTTTGCTGGCTGAATATTCTTTGGAGAACGAATATCAAGACCAGATTATTCATTTACCAATTAATTAAAAAAACAGAGAAAAGGAATCATTCGGAAAGTCGCTTACTAACCCAAGTTGAGCGTCCGTCCTACCAAAAAGGAAGACGTACAGCGCTCATCGTGCGGTTTTTAAACTCTTTCTTTAATGTTAATCAACCTTGAAGCGCAAAAATCTTCTGCTAGCAATGTTTGAAGCCACGCTGTTTGAAAGAAATCCTAAATCTCAATGGTTGGGTGATTATCCTCAAGAAGCCGCAAAAAAACGCGCAAACAGACGTTAATCGTATTCGCATCTCTGATATTAAACTGTTCCACATATACGAATTCATATTTTGGCGGTTCGCTCCTGCCCAATACCAGGTGCTACAACTCTTGTAGGGGAACCCCCACTCATTGTTAAAGAAATTCAGATTATGCAGTTTAAATGTGTTTTAGCTTGAACAGACTTGCAAATAATTAGAAACTAAACAGCACATATTGTCGATATATAATCAAAATGTTGCATATCTTCACTTTATTGATAAATTTTACTAATCAAAAATGTGGGTTTTAATTTAAATTACAAAACGTTTTTTTTGTAAAGCAGAAAATCAAGCCTGATAAACTTGATTTTAGTCTCCGAGAACATAAGGCTTTCAGCCTGCGGTAAGCAAGACTGCAGCGAAGCTATACCTAATTACAATTTTTGTCTCTGAAACCCTTATAACTACGTTGTTAATTTTCTGAAAAATCAAATTTAACTGACCGTGCTTAATATAAACATTTTTATTACGGTTGACAAAGAGTGGTATTTTGTGAATATGGTGGATTCTCTCAAAAAAAGGAGAATTGATTATTGAGAATTGCCTTACACAATTGCATCCAACTTTGAACAGCAGGCAAAGAAATATAAATAATCCTTGAGCGATCGCCGAATCTTAGGAACACCAAGTTATCATAAAATATTGTGGAATCTCCGTCCCTATAAGTCGTTGCATTTATGACCGCTTCTTACTCTGCAACTCAACCCACCAAACCCGACCCCAATACATTTATTTCCGACCATCGACAAGTAGACCGCAGCAAACTCAGTGGAATGTATTTGCACTATGTCGAGACAAAGGATAAATACCCCCACTCCGTATTGTTGTATCGGGTGGGAGATTTTTTTGAATGCTATTTCCAAGATGCTGTGATTCTGGCGACTGTATTGGAACTAGTCCTAACAAGCAAGCAAGCCGGAGAGCAGGGACGGGTGGCAATGTCTGGTGTACCGCACCACGCTTGGGAACGTCACGCAACGCTGTTGGTTGAAAAAGGTTATGCAGTGGTAATTTGCGACCAAGTGGAAGATGCTGCCGAAGCTGCAGGCAGGTTGGTGCGTCGGGAAGTGACAAGGATTATAACTCCTGGGACGCTGTTGGAAGAAGGAATGCTCAAAGCCAGTAAAAATAATTATCTGGCTGCAGTGGTGATTGCCGGGAATCATTGGGGTTTGGCTTATGCAGATATCTCTACTGGGGAATTCCTTACGACTCAAGAAACCAATTTAGAATTGCTGAGTCAGGAATTGATGCGTTTGCAACCGAGTGAAGTGCTGTTTCCTACCAATGCGCCCGATTTAGGAAGTTTGCTGCGTCCGGGGGAAAAATCGCCACATCTCCCGGAATGTTTGCCACCCAGCTTTTGTTATTCCTTGCGATCGCAAACTCCCTTCTCAAATGGTGAAGCCAGAAGCAAATTATTGGAGAAATTCAAAGTGCGATCGCTTGAAGGTTTGGGTTGCGAACACCTTTCTTTAGCAGTCCGTGCGGCTGGTGGTCTGATTGAATATTTGGAAGATACCCAAAAAGAAAGCCCAGTACCGCTGCAATCGCTCCGCACCTACACAATTACTGATTATTTAATCGTAGACCATCAAACACGGCGCAACCTGGAAATTACGCAAACCGTTCGGGATGGTACATTCCACGGGTCCTTGCTGTGGGCGCTGGATAGAACTTCGACGGCGATGGGCGGTCGGGCTTTGCGGCGATGGTTGTTGCAACCCCTACTTGATGTCAAAGGGATTGGCGCAAGGCAAGATACGATTGCCGAGTTGGTAGAAAATACTCCCCTGCGTCAAGATATTCGGCAGTTACTCCGACAAATTTACGATTTGGAACGGCTGACGGGACGGTCAGCTTCTGGGACGGCGAATGCCAGAGATTTGGTCGCTTTGGCTGATTCCCTGTCGCGATTGCCGGAATTAGCTTATTTGGTGTCGGAGGCAAATTCTCCTTTTCTGAAAGCTTTGCAAAAAGTGCCGGCTGTATTGGAGGAGTTGGGACAGAAGTTACGCGCCCATATTGTGGAATCACCACCTATATATATAAAGGAAGGTGGGTTGATTCGTCCTGGAATTAATTCCCTGTTGGATGAAAGGCGTTCTTTGGTAGAAGAAGACCAAAGATGGGTGGCGAATTTAGAGGTTGATGAGAGGGCGAGGACGGGAATTCCGACGCTGAAGGTTGGTTTTAATAAGACTTTTGGTTATTACATCAGCATTTCTCGGGCGAAAGCCGACCAAGTACCGGGGAATTATATTCGCAAGCAAACTCTGACGAATGAGGAACGGTATATAACGCCAGAGTTGAAGGAACGGGAAGCCAGGATTTTGACGGCACGGGATGATTTAAATAAGTTGGAATATGAGATTTTTGTCCAGTTACGGGATGAGGTGGGGATACATGCTGAGGCAATTCGCAATCTTTCTCGGGCTGTGGCTGCTGCGGATGTGTTGTGTGGGTTATCTGAGTTAGCCGTGCATCAAGCTTTCTGTCGCCCTTCTATGGTGATGGGACGCGAGATTTCTGTGGTGGATGGACGGCATCCGGTGGTGGAACAATCCCTTCCTGCCGGGTTTTTTGTCCCAAATTCAACTGAACTTGGCAACGGATGTGAAGCGAATGAAAAATCCGCAGCCACCCCCGATTTAATTATTCTCACCGGCCCAAATGCCAGTGGAAAAAGTTGTTATTTGAGACAGGTGGGGTTAATTCAACTGATGGCGCAAATTGGGAGTTTTGTGCCAGCGAAGTATGCGAAATTGGGGATATGCGATCGCATTTTTACCAGAGTCGGTGCGGTGGATGATTTGGCAACCGGTCAATCGACATTTATGGTCGAGATGAATGAGACGGCGAACATTCTGAATCATGCTACCGCGCGATCGCTTGTGTTGTTGGATGAAATTGGGCGGGGGACGGCGACTTTTGACGGTCTTTCGATTGCTTGGGCCGTGGCTGAGTATTTAGCAACTGATATTAAGTCACGGACAATCTTTGCAACTCATTACCACGAGTTGAATGAATTGGCGAGTATGTTGTCGAATGTGGCTAATTATCAAGTGACGGTAAAGGAGTTACCTGACAAAATTATCTTTTTGCATCAGGTACAGCCGGGAGGTGCGGATAAGTCTTATGGGATTGAAGCGGGAAGGTTGGCGGGTTTGCCTGCAGTGGTGATTCAGCGAGCCAAGCAGGTGATGGGCCAGATTGAGAAGCACAGTAAGATTGCAATGGGGTTACAAAATCTGATCGCGGATTAGGCTTGATAAGTAGAAGCTTACTCAACTCAAACTTGATAGAGGCTTGTTGAAAACATTACTCAACCTTCAATAAGCCTTTATATGGAAAAGCACTCATATCAGAATGGGAGTTCAAACTGCTCGAATTTTTAACCTCTATCTATAAAGACTTCCAAAATTTTGGCAAGCTTTGACTAGAGACTCAACAGACCCAGAGCCAGTTATGAAACACTTTTATCTCTGTTAATGCTTGCTAATAAAATAATTAAGGAGTTTTGATATTGATTTAATCAGGTTTACAACAAGAAGCACTTAATAGCTATGATAGATTAAATACGAACAACACTATATACTAAGGATGTCCAATGAGTAGGACAATTAACTTTCAAACTATTTCTTGGTTTTGGGATCTCTATAATAGAAAACTCCTTGAGCTTGATCCACCTTATCAAAGACGTAGTGTTTGGAATCAAGACTATAAAGATTTTTTTGTTGATACTGTACTTAATGGCTATCCTGCACCTGCAATATTTATATATCAAGAAATTACTGCTGAAGGGGTATCTAAGGTTAGTATAGTTGATGGAAAACAAAGACTATCTACTTTGTTTGAATTTGCTAACAATGAATTTCCAGTGTACGAAAAAACTACAATTGAAAGATTTAGTGGTAAATATTTCAAGGATTTAGATACTGAAGCTAAACAGAACTTTTGGAAATATCAATTTGCTATAGAATATGTGCCATCATCTGATGAAAAAGTAATTGGTAATATATTTGATCGTATAAATCGTAATGTCATTAAACTAACTTCTCAAGAACTTCGTCATGCAAAGTTTAACGGAGATTTTATTACTACCATAGAAGAATTGGCTAGCTGGATGTTTGAGTATTTAGGTGGAACTTTCCCAACAATTGATCGGAAATCAAAAAAGCAAATGAAGGATGTTGAAATGGTAGCTCAACTCTTACTTTTTCTAGAAGAGGGTGTTAGAGCTTATAGTCAAGAATATCTTGATAAAGCATTTAGTGACCGAGATATTAATTGGGAAGCGAAAGAAGAAATCGCGAATGAATTTCGTAATACTATTAAATATATTAAAGAGATATTAAATTTGTCTCAAGATATAAATTTATCTAAAACTAGATTGAAAAATCAAGCTGATTTTTACTCTTTATTTGGTGCTATTGCTGAGTTAAGTCGTGAAAATGACAATCAATATACAATAACTAAAGATATTGGTGAAAGAATTAATAATTTTCTTAAATTAGTAGGAGATGCAGAAGTAAAAAATCAGTCTAAAGATTCACTAACAGACTATCAAAAAAATGCACTAGACTACTATAAGGCTGTTAAGTTCTCATTTACAGATGCAGGTACAAGAAAAACTAGAATTAAAATTATGAAATCTGTAATTCAGGGAAATCTCAATTGATAATAATTTTAGATGTATGATCTATCCTTCGGTACTAGAGCGTAAATATAACGAATATAGTCCTTTCGTTAAAAGAGTAGCAGAAACGGTTAAATCAACATTAGTAAACTTCTGTGAAAGTAAAGGTTATGCTTTTACTTCACGCATCAAAAGTGTTGAATCTCTTGCTGAAAAAATTGAAACAGGTCGATTTCAAAAATGGTCAGATTTAGACGATTTATTTGCTTGCACAATTATAATGCCAACTTTATCCCATGAAGAAGAAGTTACAAAATTTTGTAAAAATACTTTTGAGATTATACGAACAGTCAAGAGAGGGCAAAATAAAAAAGCACCAGATATTTTTAGGTTTGATTCTACTAGAATATATGCTCAAATTAAAAAAGCAGATTCCCTAAATATAGATAATAAATTAAGTATTTATAATATTATTTTTGAAATTCAGATTAAAAGTGCTTTTGAACACGCATGGTCAGTTTCAACTCATGACCTGGTATATAAAAGTCCTGAAATTGACTGGAAAAGATTACGTTTAGCAGCACAAATTAAAGCAAACGTTGAGCAACTAGATACATTAATTTTGGCTTTTGAACAAACCTCTATTATTATCCAAGAAAATAATTATGTTGATATAAAAATAAAACGTAAGTTAGCCAGTGAAATTAAGAAGCTATTTCAAAATGGTAAAATTCCTGATGAACTACAGCCAAAAGACATGAACCGTTTTTGTGATAACTTATATCATCTGGCTTTTGAGGACAAACAAGAAAACAATATCCAAGGAATTATTGAAAAGATAAAAACAGAAATTAATTCGACTTCATCTAAAAAAATTCCTCGTAGCATTTCATTATTTCAATATTTATTTGTTATATTAATACGTAATAAAATTATTGAAATTCCTATAAATAACTATCACTGCCACATAACAGAAGAGTTGACTACTCTATATCCTGAGATCCAGATAGATAATAATTATATTTTTATCTATAATGAAGATATCACAATATAAGTGTAAAGTTTTGTAATAAGCTTGCGTTTTTACCAGAGTGGTGCAGTGGATGATTTGGCGCTCGGTTAATCTACATTTATGCTAAAGATTAATAAGACGGCGAATATTCTCAATCATGCTACCACGCGATAGTCTTATCCGACTTCAAAAATGCCGATGGTAGTTTGAAAACCTATTTAAAGAGGATGGGGTTAGCGCAGTGAAGGATAAACACGAAAGTAATTATAAAATTTATCTTGATGTTTGCTGTCTCAATCGTCCTTTTGATGACTGGGATCAGGAGCGAATTCGTTTAGAAGGGGAAGCAGTTCTTAGCATTATGGAGAGAATTAGGGCTAAGAAATGGCAACTTGTTACTAGCGAAGCTATAAGGGTGGAGTTAGAAAAAATGCGTAATCTTGAAAAACTAGATAACATATTAAAGTTATTAGAATTTGCGACCATAAGCATCAATATCAATGAAGAGGTTGATATGCGATCGCAACAATTAGAAAATCTTGGTTTTGCTCTTTATGATTCATTTCATATTGCTTGTGCGGAAGTCACATCGGTAGATATTTTACTGTCTACTGATGACCGTTTACTTAAAAATGCATTGCGCTATCAAGATGTGTTAAAAATAGCTGTAGATAATCCTCTTACTTGGTTCATGAATATTTTTCAATCTTAATTATGAGGCAAAACACATGATGACACCAGTAGATTTGAGAAAAAAAGGCTATGAAATTTTAGTTGAGCATTTGGGACAAGTTGATGCTATTCGATTTTTACAACAAGCTGGATGGGGAAGTGGTGACTATACTCAAGAAAGGAAAGAAACTCTAGATAAAGTAACAAAAGAAGAGTTTTGGAAAGACCTCCAGCGTATTAGAAATAGAAAAACTAATTAGACATTACAAATATAATACCTCGTTTTGAAGTAACCGTAGGTAAATCTGTAGTAGCACGATTAGCCAGTGCCCCTGAGCTAATAAAAACTAGCTGTAACGCCTTTGACTCAGGAGGCAGTGGCTTCACAATCACTGGACGTGGAGGCTTACCCCCTAGCCCTGACGAACCCCTCACCAATGATGTAGTTTGGACAGATACTCGATTACCAGCTACTACATCACAGCAGCATAGCTCAAAAAAACCTTCTGCAAAACCACAGTCTAAACCCATAGTAATTGTACCCGCTACTGGCTGGGTATTCAACGGCAAAGGGGAAGTAACGCTCATATCCTCTGCGGGCAGTAACAATAGTTTGGCGACTACTCCCACTAGCTGTCCTTCACAGAATTAATCAAGCCACAATCACGGATTAGACGGATTACACTGATGACACGGATTAGAAGATTAGAGAAATTAATTATCCGTATCAAGATTAAACGGATTACACAGATGACACGGATTAGAAGATTATAGAAATTAATCATCCGTGTAATCCTTTAATCCGTATCAATCCGTGTTACTTCTGGACGCTATTTCTGCTGCTGATCTGATTCCAAGCTCGCACTAATGCTTGTAAATTCTCAGGCAGGTTATTTTGAGAAACATCGTTGTATTGAAGTGTATTCTCACCGCTGGTTAAAGTATAGGTGATGTAATCAGCAGAACCGCTGGTTGCTGGGTAACTGAGATTCTCGAATTGCTGACGTTGGAGTAATTTTTGGAAATCTCGCACAGATTCGGGAGAAATCCGCCAAACTCGACGGGATGAATCATTCGCATCACCCATGCGAGATTGCATCACACGACCATCATTCATCAAAACAGTTTGGTAGGTTCTACCGATAATACCACCGCTAGAAATTTGCCGAAAAACCATACCTGGAGTCAAGGCTGGTGGTAATTCACTTAAGGGAATTCTTACAGGTTTAACTGTGTTCTCGGTGATATTGCTGTCTTTGCGGTTAAGAATCTGATTCCAAGCTTGAAGGACTGCTTGCAGATTCCGAGGCAGGTTACTCCGAGAAACATCGTTATACTGGAGTGTATTCTCACCACTGGTTAAAGTATAGGTGATGTAATCAGCAGAACCCCTGGTTGCTGGGTAACTGAGATTCTCGAATTGCTGACGTTGAAGTAATTTTTGGAAATCTCGCACAGATTCGGGAGAAATCCGCCAAACTCGACGGGATGAATCGTTCGCATCACCCATGAGAGTTTGCATCACCCGTCCATCATTCATCAAAACTGTTTGGTAGGTTCTACCGATAATGCCACCGCTAGAAATTTGGCGAAAAACCATACCTGGAGTCAATGCTGGTGGTAACTCACTTGTGGGAATTCTTACAGGTTTTATGTTATCAGCTATTTTGCTAGCCTCTTCATCGAAACTGATTGTAACTGTTTGACCAACCCGATAAACCCAGCGCTGTTCTCCGTCGGTTACAGTTACTTGCCAACCTGGTACAATAACTTGGGCGCACAATACACCTGGTTTATTGATACCAAGACAAGCATTAGACCATTCTCGCTGTTCGGCATCAACTATCCGCAGTCTTGAGATGGATACTCCCGACTTACTAGAGGCTTCTGCTAATACTCTTTGAGCTATATATGAAGGCAACTTGACATTCTTTGTGACTTCATCAGGAGAGTTGGTTTTAGAAATTTCGCTTTCTTTTTCATTCAACCTGTATGCAGAACCTGTAGTGTTGGTATGATAAACCAAACTTTGTTCTGGTGCGCCAACTACTACCCGCCAACCTGGGACTAAACCCATAGTACAGGAGTCCTCAGGACGCGCTAGACTTAGACAGCCATCGTTCCAAGTCCGTTGTTTAGCCTGCATGATGGTGAGGCTGGAAACGTTCAATTTTAGCCGTTGGGATGCATCTTTGAAAACAGCATCTCTGACCGATTTGGGCAAGCCTATCGGCACGCTGCTTTCGGAAGTAACGGCAGTCGCTAAACGCAAATTACGGCCATTACTATTGGTATGATAAGTCCAACGTTGCTTGCCATTAGACACTACAACTCGCCAACCGGGAACTATAGCTTGGGTGCAAAATTCATCTTTTCTCGCCAATGCCAAACAGCCATTATTCCAAGCCTTTTGACTGTAGTCAGTAATTTCCAATTCTTTGACTGGAATTCTCTCTCTACGCGATAAATCTCGCAGTACGGCGTTAGCGACTGAACGCGGTAAGCTGTTGGTTCTTAGGCTTTGGGTGATGACTTGATTTGTTTCTTTTGATCCATTAGCGGGTGTAGCAGTAGCGCTTTTGATTAGCGTGAAGCCATTGCCTACAGATAAAATGCCAGTTAACACCAAAGCAGTGAAGATTCGAGCTTGGTTTGTGTTACAATAGTTTTGGAGAACGTTTTTCATATCAATAGTTAGCCATTAGTCATTAGTAGTTTAGTCATCAATCATTTGTTTTGCATGAGTAGCATCGACGTACTTCTTTGAAGACGTCCGCAATGTGAAGCAAATAATCGATTGTAAAAGAAGTATTCATCCCATCACTAAGCAGTTCGGGATACATTTAACTATCTTTTCCCACACTGGATATAAAGATAGACTCTAATATACGGGGCTGTTGTTCCTTAATTTTTACAATAAATTCATCAGAAATTCATCAGGGGTGAGAATAAACCATCCCTTTTTTGTCATTCACTGCATTTTCACAGAGGAATGCAACAGTTCTGTGTGGTAAATTTGTTTACAGGTTTTCTTATAGATGTTGCCATGCAGATGAGGTAGAAGTTTATCTGCGTGTATCTGCGGTTATAAACTTTTTAGCGCTATATGTACTTACTGACCAACAAATTAAGACGACAACCGCGATTTTGATAGAATATAAAAAAATAAATAAATAATTAATTAACCGCACCCTCGACGCAGACAAAAAAGAATGAATGCACTTTTGTCTAATTGCTCAAGCGCTTAAGGGATGTTGTTCGATAAACTGATAGTCCGGTACATCAAATCTGATAGTGCTAGCTGCCCAATCTTTCAAGTCAGGTGCCAACCAGACTAATTTTCGCAGAATTTCATCATTTACCCACAAAATTAGGGGAAACTGAAAATGCTTGGGAAACTCATCGCGCATCAGGTTGGTAGAGATGAGCAGTTGATTAATTGCAAAGACTGATTCTAAGCCGCTCACGATTAAAGCTTCCGGTTCAGTACAATCAAGTTGCGTGGCAATGGTTGTATAAAGGGTCTGTGCCTCTTCGGGGATGCAAATTTCTTGAATATTTGCTGTGGAAAATTCTTCTAACAAGCTTAGTACCTGCTGCTGTTTGCCAATAGAGTTACAGCACGCTAACAGCAATGAAAACTGCCCATCAGAAAGTGCGATCGCTCTGGTCAGTCGGCGAATTGCTGAATAAGTATCTTTCATGCTGTCTTGGGAATTTACTAAGCTGAACATTTCCAACCCCTGACTTGTTTAAAAAACTACTAAAAAATATCGTCAAAATTACCAGCCTTTGCTCTTGCCATGATGGCGATGGAGGCAATTTTGATTAACCTTAATTTAGATGACCTAGGACGATTCTACTCACAGTATATTTATTCAGGGTGCAGTGTATCACCCCGCATTGGGGGGAGAAGGGGAAGGAGAATGGAATTGGGCAACTTTTTCTTTACTATCTAAATCATTGCATATAGATTTATGATGCGATGTGAAATTTTGAACTAAGTAAATGATTGAAATATTTATCAGGTGGTGTAGAAAGCGGGGGTTGTTTGTTGGGGTGGTGATGCTGAGTCTGATATCAGCATTGATGCTATCATTTCCCTTTGCTTTTGAAGTCGAGGCACAGAATGTTCCTAGGAGTCGGCAAACCTCTGAGTTGCGGGGGGTGTGGTTAACTAATATAGATAGTGATGTCCTGTTTGCACGCGATCGCCTTTCAAAGGCTTTACAAAAACTCAAACAGTTAAATTTTAATACTGTATATCCGACGGTGTGGAATTGGGGTTATACACTGTATCCCAGTAAAGTGGCACAGAGAGTATTTGGGCGATCGCTTGACCCGACACCGGGATTGCAAGGGCGAGATATGCTCAAAGAAATCGTGGATGGGGGACATCAACAAGGATTAACAGTCATCCCCTGGTTTGAATTTGGCTTTATGGCTCCTGCGGACTCCGACTTAGCCAAACGCCATCCGCAATGGCTCACCAGTCGTCGCAATGGGACTAAAATTGTGAAAGAAGGCATCCACGAGCGGGTTTGGTTGAGTCCCTTTCGCCCAGATGTGCAACAATTTATCCAAGATTTAATTGTCGAAATCGTCAGAAACTACGACATCGACGGCATTCAATTTGATGACCATTTTGGCTTGCCGACGGAATTAGGCTACGACCCCTACACAGTGGCACTGTACAGAAAAGAACATCGGGGTCAAGCACCGCCAAATAATTTCCAAGACCCAGAATGGGTGCGGTGGAGGGCTGACAAAATTACCAATTATATGAAGCGGGTATTTAAAGCCATTAAAAATGTCAAAAAAGATTGCCTTGTCTCAGTAGCACCCAATCCCCAGCGCTTCTCCTATGACTTCTTTTTAGCCGACTGGGAGAAATGGGAACGCATGGGACTGGTTGAAGAATTGGTAATGCAAATATACCGGGATGACTTGCAGGTGTTTAACAGCGAATTAGAACGTCCGGAAGTGAAATCCGCAAAGCGTCATATTCCTGTAAGTGTGGGGATTTTGAGCGGTTTGAAAGGTAGATTTGTGCCCACGCAACAGATAGAGACGCAGGTAAAAAATGCCCGCGATCGCAACTTTGCGGGTGTCTCCTTCTTTTTCTATGAAACTCTGTGGAATATGAGCAAAGAAAAACCAGAACAACGTCAAACAAGCTTCCAGAAGATGTTTCTCACACCAATAAGTCATCCCAATTTGTTTAAAGGGTGGAAACCTTGAATTGGTTAGTGGTTAGTGGTTAGTGGTTAGTGGTTACAACCAACAACTAACAACCAACAACTAACTCCTATCCAATTCCCAGTCGTCCAGCCAATGCAGGAGTCAGGGGTAAAAGAGTAGCTATCATCAAAAATAAAGCTAAAAGTCCTAAAGCAGCCCGAGCGTCATCGGGTTCGCTGATTTCATTCAAGCTGGGACGTTCTAAATCCCGTTGTAAGAACAAAATTACGATCGCCCAATACATGGCTAAAGGATTCGCTAAAGAAACCAACCCCAACAATATTAAAGTCGCAAATGTCGCCCTTCCTGCTGTTTTGCGTCCATAAATTGCCTGAACGATTCGACCACCATCTAACTGTCCGGCTGGCATCAAGTTTAAAGCAGTAATTACCAACCCCAGCCAACCAATCACCACCAAGGGATGAACACTCACCAAAGACGATTGTAAGGCAGAACCGAGGACGACCCGCGCTAAGGTTCCGACCAAAATCGAACCTGAGAAAAACTGACTTGGTACTTGAAACAGGCTTCCTTCTTGAGAAAGGAGTAAGCCAACCACCAACATTAACAAAGAAACAATCCCACCCACAGCAGGTCCCGCCAAAGCGATATCAAATAATACCTTGCGATTGGGTAACACTGATTGAAACCGCGTAATCGACCCAAAAGAGCCAATTTGGATCGAAGGTAAAAAGAAAGGCAAACTGAGACGGACTTGGTGACGACGTGCCAATACCCAATGACCGATTTCATGTGCTGCTAAAATCGTCATGATACCTATACCGATGGGCAATGCTTCTTGATACCGAGTTGGATCGGAAAACAAATCAAAACCCTGCAATAAACCCGCAGCTTCCAGACTTGTGACCATAGTTGCAATCAACAAGACCAGCCCAAAAACTTTTTGCGCTATGGTCATGGGACGGGGGTCATTGCGACTGGGTAAGACAATAAAAACAGGTCTACCGTCAGTATTTTCCACTAAAAACAGGCGATATTTGTCACCCAAACGCTTCTTTAGAGTCGCAGTCAGACGGTTGTGTACCTCCTCTGGCTCACCCCGCATATTACCTTTAAAAATAGCTCCTTCTTGGTAGGCGATCGCTTCAGTGGCAAAAAAGGTATCGATACCGAAAATACCTCGAATTACCTGTAAATCCTCTTCTTTTATCCGCAACACATCCACATTTACTGCTGGAGTATTGGAATTTTCTGGTGAACTAGCCTCGGCTTGAGCAATTCTTTGGGTTGCTCGTTGCTTGAGCATTTCATCTTGTCCGAGGTTCCGCAGTCGTCTTCCCAAAAAGATGTACAAACCAGTGGAAGCTATCAACAAAAAGAGAATACCCACAATATTGATATAAATTCCCGCAGCAAACAAGCCAAAAAACAACAGCCAAGGAGCCATCAACACCACCGACTGCAACCAGGCTAAGATTCCCAGTTTACCTTCATCTCTGGCGCGGTAAAAGCCCCAACCCAAAATACCGAAAGCGACTAGTAAGACCGTCGCTATTAAAGGAGTCTCAGACGCAGTGAACATTTCTCCAAACCCTTTTTGCTTTGCGCTAACCTTGCCCGAGTAAGTCGGTTGTTACAAACTATTACTTACTTAATTTATAACGAGCCAGCGAGTCTGCCCAAGTTATTGCGGATGGAAGTGAGACGAAATGAGGAGATACGTAAAAAAAAGATTCTTCCTCTGCGTCCTCTGCGTCTACCCTGCGGAAGGCTAAGAGCCTATGGCGGTTAATTTTTCTTACTTATCTTCTCCAAAATCAAACACATAACGCAGCCCATTCAAAATGCCTTCTACATCGTGAGCACCGAGGATTAATCCGGTGCCCTTATCTAAAGTTCGTTTTTTTATTGATTCCGGAGAAAATCAAACAAATAATGTGCCATCTCCAACTTAGAACAAGGCGGAACCTCCACCTTCTGACCTTCTTTATCTAAAAATATCGCCTGATTGTTATCGCTGCCAAACCCACTATCTACCTTATCTACAGGATTCGCAACGATCGCATCCAATTTCTTTTGCTGCATTTTCTCTAACGCAGGCTTGACAATATCACCAGTTTGTGCGGCAAAGCCAATTAAACGTTGATGGGGTTGTTTGCGACGGGACAATTCAGAAATTATATCCCCTACAGGTTCTAAAGCTAAACTTTCGGGGAGTTCACGCTTGGGTAATTTTTCGGTACTATAATCCCTCGGTTTCACATCTGCGACTGCAGCGGACATGATAATCAAATCTGATTTATGAAAATACTGCAACATCGCTTCTTCCATCTGTGCCGCACTAACCACGGGAACTGACAAGACTCCTAACGGTACATCCCAACTGGCAATTCCATGCACCAACGTGACATTCGCACCGCGATGCAATGCCGAAGAAGCTAAAGCCAGTCCCATTTTACCAGTGGAGGGATTCCCGATAAATCTTACTGGGTCGAGATACTCTTGCGTTCCCCCAGCACTAATCAAAACTTGCTTCCCAACTAAATCTCGTTTGCCTGCGGTATGTAACAGCGAGTGGATATAGGCGATAATTTCTGGGGGTTCTGCCATTCTACCAGCGCCGACGCGATCGCACGCCAATAAACCGGAGGCTGTACCCATGCCATGATATCGACTATCTAGTAATAGTTCTCGCCAATTTCGCTGTACTGCCACTTGTTCCCACATATCGGTATTCATCGCCGGTGCTAACAACACGGGACAAGTGGAGGCTAAAACGGTGTTCGTCAATAAATTATCAGCCATCCCACAAGCCAACTTTCCCAGGGTATTAGCTGTTAAAGGCGCAATTACCAACAAATCAGCCCACTCGCCCAATTCTATATGTAAAGGGCGCGAGTGAGTTGGTTGCCAAAAATTCTCATCTGTGTAAGCCGGATATCTGGAAAGCGTTGCGAAAGTCAGAGGTGTGATAAAATTTTGTGCAGAGTTAGTGAGAATAACTCGCACTTGTACCCCAGACTTAAACAACGTCGAAACAACCTCACAGATTTTGTAGGCAGCGATACCGCCACCTACAGCAATCAAAACCCTACTTGATTTGGGATTTGGCATAGAAAAAGTTTGGAGTGAAGAATTATTAACTCATAACTCCTAACTCAATACCCAATTACGCTTCATCATAGGGTTCCAAATCTAAGAGATGAATGTAGGACTCGACTAAATCAGGACGCTGAAATGCGATCGCTCGCAGTAAATGCCAATCGTTCAAACCTTCAAAGGCGTTGCTGTAATTATCCTGCTCCAGACGTGTAGCTAAGTTTTCTACATCTTGTGGAGTCATGGCAGCAATTTCTTTTTTGGAAATGCTCAGAGTTTTCATTATGCTCGCCCCTCCCAGTAGCTGCAAAAGCATTCAGCATGGGTTAAGTTGCGCACTTACGCAGCCACCCAATCTATATTACTCACTCAAGGGGGTTAATTTCGTGAAAATATTCCGGATTTTTACCGGATTTTATAAAATTTTTGTAACTTCACCCAAGGAGTTACCTCAAAACGTCGAGAACGAACGAACGAAATAATTCTAGCATTATCGGTCGGATTTCGTGACCCATGTCAAATTCTTCATATTTTACCGGCACTTTCAAGGATTCGAGAGTTTCTCGGGCTTTGATTGCTGCTTGTACTGGTACTACTTCATCTTGTCTGCCATGCATAATCAAAACTGGTGCTTTTGTCTTGATATCTGATGCACCTGGATGCAAATAGCCACTCATGCAAACTAAACCGGCGATCGGCAATTTTAATCCGACATCTAGAGTCATGGCAGCACCTTGAGAAAATCCGCTTAAGATTGTCCGCGATAATGGTACACCAGTGATCCTCTCTAAAGATTGCAACCAATCGATGACTAATTGCCGACTTTCTGTTAATCCCTCATACATATTCTCTACTTTCAAGTCATACCAAGCCTTGCCTGTAGGGGAATAAGGATAAGGAAAGGGTGCATGGGGAAAAATGAACTGGTAATCTGGTAAGTTGAAAAAGGGGAATAAAGATGCAACATCGTCAGCATTTGCACCCCAACCGTGCAAAATGACGATTAAACCTTTGACAGTGATGCCTGCTTTGGGGGCAAATTCAATGAAATCTAGGGTATTGGTCATTGGTGATTTTTGAATCGGCAGAAGATTATTTATTTAATTAACCACGAAGATACGAAGTGCGCAAAGGAAGAGGGGAAAGAAGGTAGGTACTCTTACAGACTTTTTGCTTCTTGTTTTAATTAGCAATGACAAAGGACTGTAAAATAATCTTCTGCTCTCACATGAATCGACCGAAGGATACAGGGGAATTATGCCGCATCTCGCTTTACTGAGTGTATCTAATAAAACAGGCTTGATTGACCTTGCCCACAGTTTGGTAGAAGAATTTGGCTTTGATTTAATTAGTAGTGGAGGCACAGCAAAAGCTTTAAAAGATGCGGGACTACCTGTGACAAAAGTAGCGGATTACACAGGTTCTCCAGAAATTTTAGGCGGTCGAGTCAAAACTCTGCATCCCCGTATTCATGGTGGTATTTTAGCGCGTCGGGATATGCCAGAGGATGTCACAGATTTGGCAAATAACCAAATTCGTCCGATTGATTTGGTGGTGGTGAATCTTTATCCTTTTGAAGAAACTATTGCGAAACCTGGTGTTACTTTAGCTCAGGCCATCGAGCAAATTGATATCGGTGGGCCTGCGATGTTGAGGGCCGCATCGAAAAACTTTGCCAATCTGACAGTATTGTGCGAACCGGAACAATATGGCGAATATTTAGAAGAATTACGTCAAAATAATGGGGAAGCGTCGGTAGAGTTTCGCCAAAATTGTGCATTGAAAGGATTTTTGCATACTTCTAGCTATGACCAAGCGATATCTTCCTATTTGACTCAACAATCTTCCAAATCTGATCAAGAATTCACCCTTTCAGGTACACAACTGCAATCTCTACGTTATGGCGAAAATCCCCATCAACCAGCGGTATGGTATCAAACTGGGACTACTGCAACGGGATGGGCAGCCGCTACGAAACTCCAAGGTAAAGAACTTAGCTATAACAACTTAGTCGATTTAGAAGCAGCCCGCCGGATAATTTCTGAATTCGCGGATGTGCCAGCAGCGGCGATTCTTAAGCATACTAATCCCTGTGGTGTCGCTTTGGGAAGTTCTCTTAAAGAAGCTTATGAAAAAGCTTTTAATGCTGACTCGGTTTCGGCTTTTGGTGGTATCGTCGCTCTCAACCAGCCAATTGATGTCGATACAGCCACTGAGTTAAAAAAGACATTTTTAGAGTGTGTAGTTGCACCAGGTTGCGACAGGGAAGCACAAGCAATTCTCGCTGACAAATCAAATTTACGGATATTAATATTACCAGATTTAAATAGTGGAGCAAAAGAAACAGTGAAAGCGATCGCCGGCGGTTTTTTGGTACAAGCTGCTGATGATATCGTTGCTGACACGAGTAAATGGCAAGTTGTTACCGAGCGTCAACCGACTGCTTCTGAGTTAGAAGAATTGCTCTTTGCTTGGAAAGTTTGTAAACACGTTAAGTCTAACGCCATTGTCGTCACAAGCGATCGCACAACATTGGGTGTCGGTGCCGGACAAATGAATCGCGTCGGTTCAGCAAAAATTGCCCTAGAACAAGCCGGCAATAAGGCTCTTGGTGCTTTTCTGGCTTCTGATGGATTCTTCCCCTTCGATGATTCTGTGAGAACTGCCCAGAAAGCGGGAATTACTGCTCTAGTTCAACCAGGGGGAAGTATGCGGGATCAAGATTCTATCAATGCTGCAAATGAACTCGGTTTATTAATGGTGTTTACAGGTGTCCGTCACTTTTTGCATTAAGTACAGACTCAACTACTCATGCTCGATGTGCAATTGGAAAAGTGTCACCCAGCATACTTGCCCAACGGACAAGGGAATGTTAGTCTTTAGGAGTGTGTGAGGAGTAAGTTGAAAGTAAAAAGCGCCTGGGGTGGAAACACGGTAACACTCCCAGGCGCTTTTTTATTTAAAATTACAGTGGACAGTCTGCTAAGTGTCACTCAACCTACTTGCAAAATAATTCAACAAGTGATATTATATATTAGTGTGTGAGGAGTAAGTTGAAAATAAGAAGCGCCTGGGGTGGAAACACGGTAACACTCCCAGGCGCTTTTTATATTGTTCGCGCAGAAAGGGACACCATAGAAAGTGTCATGCAGCATACTTGCTCGATTATTAAACAAGTGATATTGTAGATTTGTGTGTGAGGAGTAAGTTGAAAATAAGAAGCGCCTGGGGTGGAAACACGGTAACACTCCCAGGCGCTTTTTATATTAATTACAGAGAGAGCAAAAATATTTATATATTACTTTTTGTAGAACTTAAGACTTAATGTAAATCGGAATCTGAATAGAAAACTCTGCCCCTTCACCCGGTGCTGAAATACACTTCAACTCACCACCATGCTTGGATACAATCTGGTAGCTAATCGACATCCCTAAACCTGTACCGGAACCAACTGGTTTAGTAGTAAAGAAGGGGTCAAAAATTTTTTGCTTTACTTCTTCTGTCATGCCACAACCATTGTCAGCAAGGAAAATCATCACTTGATTATTCTCTAAAACTTTTGTGCGAATGCAAATGGTATTGGGATTGTTTTGGATATCTTCAAGCGCTCGTGACTTGTTTAGTTCTTCTATCGCATCAATTGCATTGCTCAGAATATTCATGAACACCTGATTAAGTTGTCCAATATAGCACTGTACCATCGGTAGTTCGCCATACTCTTTAATAACTAGAATGGGGGGATGCTCCGATCGAGTTTTGAGGCGATGTTGCAGTAGCAGTAGAGTATTATCAATACCCTCGTGAATATCTACCTCTTTCATATTAGCTTCATCTAGCCGCGAGAAGTTGCGCAAAGATAAGACAATTTGGGTGATGCGCTCGGCACCTATTTGCATCGACGTGAAAATTTTGGGTAAGTCTTCTTTTATGAAATCGAGGTCAATCGCTGAAGCCCTAGCTTGAATTTCTGCTGGTGGCTGGGGATATAATTGCTGGTAGAGTTGCAGCAAATTGAGTAAGTCTAAAGTATATTGATTGGCATAAGTGATATTACCGTAGATGAAAGCAACAGGGTTATTGATTTCGTGAGCTACCCCAGCAACCATTTGTCCAAGACTGGACATTTTTTCACTTTGGATAAGTTGGGCTTGCGTCTGTTGGAGTTCTTGTAAGGTAAATTCAAGCTTGATTGCTTGCTCTTGGGCTGTAGTAGCAACTGCAAGAGATCGTGCCACAGCTTTCCTTAATTCAACTGTGCGCTCCTCAACTCTGGATTCTAATTCTGCTTTGGCTTTCAAAAGTGCTGCTTCGGCAATTTTTCGCTCACTGATTTCGGCGATTAGTTGGCGGTTCGCTGCTTCCAGTTGTTCTGGACTTGGCAAAGCTAGTGCTTGAGGAATTATTGGCACTAGTACAATAGCTGTATACACGGAAATAGAAGCGGTAATAAGTTTTAAGGAACCGGACAGCCAGTAAGTTGGATGCCAAAGCGTCCACACTTCCATGACATGGGTTGTACCACAGGAGACGATGAAAGCTCCAAATAATAAAAGTATCCATTTGAAAGGCAAATCTTGTCGCTTTTGGACAAAGTAAACAAGGGTAAGCGGGATAGAATAATAGGCGATCGCAATCAGAGAATCTGAAGCGATATGTAGCCACACCAAACTGGGCTTCCAAAGATAACAATGCCCATGTGGAATAAATAAACCATCAGCGAAAAAGCTTTGCAAGGATTCCAGCATATATGATTTACTAGATGTGCTTTTGAAAGCTACCTAAACTACCAAATTATACGCCCATCGACTAGAAGTCTCGCTCTACCGTAAGATAGTGACTTTCAACGTTCTTTTCGCGATTGGAAAAAATGCCAATAAAAATATACAGGTAAATCTTCCAATATGCCTAGATTCGCTACTTCATAAAAGTTGTCAGGAATCTTATTTTTCACTTCGGACTTAGGAACGCCATATTCAGTTTGTATCAAAAATATAACAGTATAAATACTGGATTTTTTTGGATTGATAGTGCTGGTGTTTTACTAGTAGACAAACTTTAGTGTTTTCATGATAAGAATATAAGAATAGGTCAAAAAAAAAGCGATTATGAAAGATATTCAAATTTTAGCTTACATCGGAATATTTTCATTTGTTGTGGCAGTATTTGGCCACCAAGAACTGGGGTCAGGCTGGGTGACAATACTTATGTTTATTGCTCTTATAGCTTTAATTATTAACATTGTGGAACAACCAAAAATCCAAAGAAAAAATAGGGAATAAGGTATGGAAAAGAATTATTTTTATTGAATTGTGTAGTAGGATTTTTCTATGAAAATGCACCTTATTTTTCGGCAGTGCAATGAGTCAAATTGCCATTTTCTACTCCCTACTTACCATCTGGACAATCAAGGCTGAGGAAATTTTCTCACTTGATACTCGCCAGTTTCCATAAAGGGATATGATTCTCCCATCGCTTGGGTAAATTTAGCGTCAACAGCTTCCAAATCAGCGTGGGGTATAGCTTTCCAATGCTCTTTTGTTGCCCAACGAATAATCATCATCACTTCCGTAGAGTCATTGGGATTGATCCAAACCTCTTTACCAAGAAATCCTGGATACCCAGCAAGGGCTGTTGTCCAAATTTCCGCATCCTTAAGTATATATTTTTCCCGCACATTGGGCGGTACTTTCACCCTCAAGAGTTCGATTACCACACCTTTAAATCCTTGTGTATGTTTGCCAAAATAGAATTGTGGGCTAAAGTAATCATGCTTTGATGCATAACTTTATTACCTAAATTTAATAAACTTGGGTTAATTGGTAAGAAACAAGGTGATATGAGGCAGTATGGACAACAATAATTGGATGCAACAGTTAGTCATGCTCGGTATTGGTACAACCTCTTTGGTGGCAGACAAGCTCAAGCAAGTCGGCGATGAATTGGTTAAGGATGGTAAGCTCAATCCCGAACAAGCCAAAGCGGTAATGGATGACATTGTACAGCAGTTGAAGTCCGAGCAGGGCACTTGGGAAACCCAGATGCAACGTCAGATGAGAAACATGATGCAGGATTTGGGTGTTGCTCGTCAGTCTGAGGTGGATGAACTCCGGGGTAGAATTGACCGTTTAGAGCGCCAAGTGCGAGATTTAGAAAATAAGCTTTGGCGATAATATGCCGAGGAAGGGATTTAAACTCAGTTTTGTCAAACTGGCAATTTTAAGGTTAAAAACTTGCGATCGCGTAGCGGCTCCAAAGGAGCATCGCCTACGAACTCTAATTGGGTCCCCTACTGCTATAAAATTATTGAGGTCGGATGCGACTTATGTAGAAAAAATGCGTAGGTAAATCTTACGTGTGTTGAAAGCGTTGAAAACAGGAGTTTTTGTAATTCTCTCAAACCTGTTAATTAGGGAGGACTGATGCATGAAAGGGATTTTACTAAGCGTGGGTTTGATGCTGGCTTGTGTATTAATTTTAGTATTGGCCCAAATTGGCGGTAAACAGGATTCTGCTATTGCTGTCCAACTTACTCAAGCCACACCAGCATCCACAAATTTACTTGAAAACAATAATCTGATTGCGAGCAAAACTATGTCTGAAGCTAATGAGGTTACCACTCCTTCGGGATTGAAGTATGTAGATTTACAGGAGGGGACTGGTGCGACTCCTCAAGCCGGACAGAAAGTTACGGTTCACTACACTGGCACCTTGGAAGACGGGACTAAATTTGATAGTTCACGCGATCGCAATCAACCCTTTGATTTCAAGATTGGTGTTGGACAGGTAATCAAAGGTTGGGATGAGGGAGTTGGCACGATGAAAGTTGGCGGTCGTCGCCAATTAATCATCCCCGCTGAGTTAGGTTACGGTGCCCGTGGTGCCGGCGGAGTGATTCCACCAAACGCTACTCTGCTTTTTGATGTGGAATTGTTGAAAGTTAGTTAGGAGTTAGGAGATAGGAGTTAGGAGTTAGGAGTTAGGAGTTAGGAGTTAGGAGTTAGGAGTAAACAACTAACAACTAACAACTAACAACTAATAACTATTCTTCGCTAAATTCTCAAACCTAGTAAACTGCGGGTCAAACAAAAGTTTAATCGTACCCACTGGGCCATTACGATGTTTAGCTATGTTGACTTCAGCAATCCGGCGATCGGGACTGTCTGGATTATAATAATCATCCCGGTAAAGCATCATTACTAAATCCGCATCCTGTTCAATACTTCCACTTTCCCTCAAATCTGACAACATCGGACGCTTATTTGTCCGTGCTTCCACCCCACGACTTAATTGAGAAAGGGCAATTACAGGAACACTCAATTCCCGTGCTAAACCTTTAATACTGCGGGTAATTTTAGATAATTCTTGCACGCGATTATCACCACCACCTTCCATCAATTGCAAGTAATCTATTACAATTAATCCTAATTGGGTGTTTTGTTCTGCTTGCAAACGTCGCGCCTGACTCCGCATTTCTGTAACCGTAATATTGGGCGTATCATCAATAAATATTGGCATATCCGAGAGCATACCAATAGCACGGCTTAAAGGTTCCCATTGTGTTTGACTGAGCCGTCCAGTCCGCAGATAACTACTTTCAATTTTTGCCTCGCTAGCTAACAACCGTTGTGCCAGTTGTTCTTTTGACATTTCTAAGCTAAAAACTGCAACTGGTAATTTGTATAAAGAGGCAATATTATGAGCAATATTCAAGCAAAATGCAGTGTTGTGAACGCAGATGTCATTAGCCACAAAATTGTGACTGACTGGGATTGTTAAGTCATAAACTTGTTTGCATCCCATTGGTTCAATGGAAACGATTTCATCCCAATATACATCACTAGTTGCTAACTGCTGAAGTGGTAAATTTTCTAAATTTGTTGCCAATATCCAAAGTTTTTCTCGTGATAGAGCTTCTTTGCCCTTGATTCCAGCACATTTAGCTGCGACTATTTGCTCCCAAATTTCTCCTGGGATGAGGTCAGAACTAGTTTGGTGTGTCTTCTGATTTAAGGCTGTTTCGACTTGACCTAATGCCTCATCTGCGCCAAAAATACCAATTTCCGAGATAAAAGTTTTGATAGATTGAGCATCAGTAATATCTAGTTGCCAAGCTTGTCTGCGAGTTTCTTGATATTTAATTGAGCATTTTTTCAGAGTGGCAATAATTCCAAACCGCAAGAGTAGATGTTGTATTTGTCTGCCTAATTTTTCGCTGACACTACAGTATTCTAATTGCGATTGACCGCTAATAAGTAGACTAGACCATCCATTGGTTGCAAACAGACGATTGAGGAATAAAGAAACTTGCGATCGCTCTAATTTAAATATAAGATTAGGAATTATTTGGGCATCAGCTTTTTTGTCCCATAAACCAATCGTCTCCAGCCAAGCTGTGAGGGGATTTTTTTCTCTCTGACACATAGCAGCGTAGAGTATTGGTGTCCGTTCACTCGTAATTTCTACCCTAGCTTCAAATTCTGGTGAAAAACTGGTAATACTCTCGGTGAAATCATTTTGAATGCAAGTTGGTGTTGAGTCTGTTAAGCATCCATCACCTATGAAATATGCTAATAATTTAACTTCACAATCGCGGATGGTTTCTGTACCGAATACATCGATTTTACGAGGTACAGCAATTTTATCCCCCACTCTTAATTCCGAAAGTTGCCGCCATCCATTAATAGTTAGATAAGGATGGGTGATGGTAGTTTCAATATATCGCCCTAAGCGAGTCGCAACACCAAAAACTGGTTTAATACCATCATCAACAAAAGCAGAAGGTTGAGTAAGATGAAACTTCCAATCATCTCCTAAAGTTAGTAACTCCGCTTGACGACGATGATATATTTCTTTAATTGTTGTGATGCTACCGTCACTCAAAAGAATTTCACTATTTTCATACAAACATTTTCCCATTGATGGTCTACCAGCAACGATAATCAAATCAGAACGCTGGAAACCGCTGGTCATAGCATCTAAATCGTAAAAACCGCTGGGAATACCGGGTAAGGATACACCTTGATTTCTCGCTTCAATTTCTTGGAAATTATTAATCAGAGTATCAGCAATGTGAACTAAACCTGATTCCGGACGTTCTTGAGTAATTCCGAATACTTTTTGCTCTGCTTGGTCTAGTACAAATGGTAATTCGTTTTCTGTTTGATACCCCAACTGGACAATTTCATTCCCGGCTTTAATTAACATCCGTCGCAGATATTTGTCCATCACCAGTTGCGCTAAGGCATCAATGTTGACTGCTGAGACGGTGCGGTCTACTAGAGTTGCTAATTTATTTCTACCACCAATCCGGGTAAGTAAATCGTGGTCGGTCAACCAACTGATGACTGCCAGTAAGTCTGTGGGTTTATTTTGTCCGTGGAGCCGCAAGGCTGCTTGATAGATATCTTTGTGAGCGCTGATATAAAATGCTTCTGCAACCAGGCGATCGCTGACTCTACTTATCGCTTCCGGGTCTAATAAAATACCTCCTAATATCGCTTCTTCGGCTTCGATATTTTGGGGTGGTAGGCGATCGCTGTTACCTTGAAAATTTGGTTCACCAGACATAGAAATTTTGGATTTTGGATTTTGGGTTCTAAATAACTATATAGAAAGCTCGCCGCTCTAAGTTTAGAGCGGCGAGCTTTTCGCCCTAAATTCCCCTACGACCTGTCTGCGTCAAGGTCGCAGTCCTATGCACAATATTCAGATAGACACATATCAACACAGATGTATTTTATTTATCTACGTATTGCAGTGTTTATCTGTGGTTCAAAATCCTCAAAATAGGACTTTTAGCTAGGGATTACTTGAACATTGATTTTGGCAGTAACTTCGGAATGCAGTTTAATTTCTGCTTCGTAAGTACCCAATTTGCCAATATCGGGGACAGTAATACCGCGACGATCCACTTCTTGATTGGTGTTTGCTTTAATGACATCTGCTACATCTTGGGCGGTAACAGTACCAAAAATTGTGCCGTTTTCACCCAACTGTTTGGCAACAATATATGCTGCAACTTGTTCTAAAGCTGCTTTTTGCTCGGTAGCTTGTTGCTTTAATTCTAATTGACGCAGGCGTTCCAACTCCCGACGGCGTTCTACTTGCCTGAGAATACCAGGGGTGACATGAGTTGCCATTTTCTGGGGAAGCAAATAATTACGGGCATAGCCAGGAGCGACTTCTACCAAATCGCCTGATTTTCCCAGCTTGCTGATATCTTGATTTAAAACTAACTGCACACGTTTCGCCATCTTGGTTCTTTTTCTCTCTCTACTTTAAAATCTTAATAATCTGGTGGCTTTTTCTGGCTGTTTGACATAACCGTTGAGCTTACAGATCCTAGCGCCCATGCGGGTGCGATCGCAACCAATCCAACTAACAAGCAACTAAAATTTATCCTTCATTCCTCGCAGACGCGCAAAGGTTTGGACTGGATCGTTACTGTTCACAGCTAATTGTAATGCGGGTTGTGAGTAACGCAAAAATGGATTTGTGCGCTTTTCGACTCCCAACAGTGAGGGAACAGTAGCTTCACCCCGACTGCGGTGAGCTTTCACTTCATCATACCTTTGTTGTAAGTCGAGATTGTCAGCGTCTACGGTAACGGCAAATTGCAAATTTTTTAAAGTGTATTCGTGAGCGCACCATACACGGGTATTATCCGGTAGAGAACTGAGCTTGCTCAGGGAGTCTACCATCTGGATGGGTGTGCCTTCAAATAAGCGCCCACAACCGCCTGCAAACAGCGTATCCCCGCAGAATAGTTCCCCCGTCTCCCCTGACTGTGAAGGAAAGTAATAGGCAATGTGAGCGCGGGTATGCCCAGGGATGAAGAAAACTTCACCTGTACGGTTTGCAAAGTTAATGCGGGAACCTTCTTCCAAAAACACTTGCTGTCCTGGAATTCTTCCCTTGTCCTCCACTCCCCCATACACTGTGACTTGGGGATATTGTTGTATCAGTTGCTTGTTACCACCCACATGATCGTTGTGGTGGTGCGTGTTAAAAATCGCTACTAACTCAGCTTCAAGTTCATGAAGTTTTTTTATAACGGGTTCTGCTTCTGCTGGATCGACAACGGCAGCCGTATTGGAAAAAATATCGTGTAGCAGAAAGATGTAATTGTCTGTAAGTACTGGAATACGGAGGATTTCCATAGCATAATATAGATGTTTGACCTTTATAAACGATCCTATGACTTAGCGATCGCGGTTAACTACAAAATTATAATGAACGAATTATATTTTTTTCTGCTTATAACTCTTTCCCCACATAAAAAAAGCTAATTTACAACCGTATTGTTACTTATTAACTTTTGTTACACTTAAGAAAAAGTTTAGATTTATCAGTGAAATTTCCCTAGAAAGAAGAGTAAGCCCAAAGTTAGATTTATTTTGTTCCATTTTGTTGTACAAATACACAGAAATAAATTTCGGAACAAAAATATCAATATTTGCTTTCAGATGTTAGCCCGAATAATTTTTCATTAATACAGATCGCTTTTGACCCTCAATGGCATGGCAAATATTGGCGTTTTAGCATCTACCTGGAGAATTAAATATGACTTACAAAGCACCTATGTACAAAAAAGTTGAAATTCAATACGGGATTGTTGTTAAAAGAATGGTCGATCGAATTATAATCTCAGGAAAAATGAGTCGCCAAGACCATAAGCTGCTGACATCTATGGTACTTGCGAGTGGTGACATTAATGATACAGACCGTCGCCAAATTAATCGCATATTTGATTATATCCAAACTGGTCAATTGAAATTAATTGACTGGTAAACGATGATTCTGGCTATACTCGGTCGGAGGAGTTAATAGTACGCAAGCAGGGTAGATAGAGAATCTTTTTGGCAGGTAATGCTGTCGAAGAATCACAAAAACCTAATCAATAGTATAAAATATTACTAGTAATTTGTGGTTAAATGTATGTTAGTAATATCTGCAAAATCTGGGCAATTAGGAAATAGGCTGTTACTATTCGCTAATTTCATGGCATTTGCTATCGAAAATAAATTAACGGTTTTAAATCCAGCTTTTGATGATTATGCTGAGTTTTTCGAGTCAACGGCTAGAGATTTTCTCTGTCGCTATCCTGCTCCTCCATTCGCAATTCCAGGGAACAAATGGCTCCGTCACAAATACTATAATTTGAATCGGAATTTACTTGAGAGTGGACGCTTTAACACAATTGATATTAAACGCGACCAACCATTTAACTGGAGTAAATCGAATGTATCAGAACAATTAAAACCAGGGATAAACTTTTTTCAAGGATGGCTATTCCGTGATGGCTGGTTTGCATCTGAAACAGCTAGTCTTCACAAACATGGTACCGCGATTCGTGCTTATTTCCAACCTTTAAAAAGGCATCAAACCAATGTTTCAAAGCTAATATCAAGCATTCGGAGTAAAACTGATATTCTCATTGGAATTCATATCCGCCAAGGAGATTATCAGCAGCATCAAGATGGCAGATATTTTTATCAGCTTGAACAATATATGAAGGTGATGGAATCAGCGCGATCGCTTTTCCAAAATAAAAAGGTCACATTTTTGATTTGCTCAAACGTCAAGCAAGAAGAACAACAATTAGAAAATTTCTCCTATGTGTTTGGCAGCAATCATATAATTGAGGATATGTACTCCTTAGCGGAGTGCGATTATATCATCGGGCCACCCAGTAGTTATACTATGTGGGCATCATTTTATGGTGAACGACCTCTTTATATGATTAGAGATATGAATAAAGCTTTAGAAATCAAAGATTTTATCCATTTTCAACAATGGGAGGGAATTTTCCATTACAACGAAGACTGGAGTAAAAGTTTTTGGGAATGGACTCATTAATATTTGTTAGTCAACCAACAATCAACAATTTATGGCGGTCGAAAGCAGAGGTTTTATTACAATCTTGACAGGTCTTTACTCTTTTCAAGATTGCGTTCATTTTTTAGCAGCGATTAGAAAGTTTCATCAAGAGCCGATAATTATTCTTATCGACCGTGTTCCCAAAATTCTTTATCCTTTTCTCACAGCTTTTAAGAATGTCATTCTCAAGCCAGCCCCGAAGAATGAAAATACTGTATTAGCTTCACGGGAGGCAAAATTAGCTTTATATGCAGCGTCTGAATTTGAGAAAACAATTTATTTGGATTCAGATATTTGTCTGTTGAGCAATATCAATGATGTGTTTGAGTATTTAGATGAATATGATTTTTTGTTAACTGAAGACGTACAACCTTATATTGTGAAAGCTACAAATTTATTGCGGGGTAATCAAGAAGAAAATTTACCTAATGTTTTACCAATTTTACAATCTGTTGGTTTACCGTTGAAAGAAGATAATATTCAGTACAACGGGGGTTTTATGGCTTTTAGAAAAACAGAAATAACTCATGTGTTTTTTGACAAATTCAAATATTATTTTGAAATCGTTAAGAACAATCAGGATAAATTATTGCTAAAAGACCAAGGTGCTTTTGCTTCGGCGATCGCCACTGTTCAACCAAAGATGAAAATACTACCACCTACGTATAATTACTTAAGTAAGTGGAAGGATGCTTATAATCTTGAAGGCGAAATTAAAGTGCTTCATTGTACTTATCCGTACCGACCACAGTATGCGAAAAACATTACTCGCTCATTTTATACAAGGTTGTTTGATAAGTTTGCTAAAGTATTTCTGCCTAGTCAAGTTGTAAACCCTTGGCGAACGAAGTAATAAAAAGTTATACATTATGACTATACTTTTATTCAGTAGTAACTAAATTGACTAAAAAAAGATATTTAACGGCTATGAGACTGGGACTTATAGCTCAGTGTTGGAGATTATTTTTTTTAACATCTTTTTGGGCAATGTATCAGTATACTTCTTTAACAAACCGCTATAGGCGCTTGTACGCCTGGAGTTTCGGTAGGACACGGAGGAAGAGAATAAGAGAGTATATTGGTAAGGTTGTAAGTAGTGTGGTGATAATGAAAGAGAAAATAAAGATATCGTTGCTGGTTTGGAATTTATCGACTAATGATGGTTATATTCGTGCTTCTTTGTTGCAAAAAGCTTTGAAGCAATTGGGATATGAGGTGGAAATTCTGGGCTTTTTGTTTGGGAAGGAGTTATATGGGGCGATTTCTTCGGAAACTAAGGTATATGCGGTTAAGGGTGGAAATTATCCTGGCTTTTTTAAATCTGTTGGCAAACTTTTAAAACAGATTGATGGCGATATTATTTATGCTATTAAACCTCAACCTGCAAGTTTTGGTGTTGCATTGTTGAAGAAATACTTTACTAGAAAAAAAGTAATTTTAGATATTGATGACTGGGAAATGAGTTGGCATGGTGGTGATGATTGGAAATACAATCCCACGCCAAAACAGTTTGCTAGGGAATTATTAAAACCAAATGGTGTACTAACACATCCCAATCATCCTTTGTATTTGAAATGGATGGAAGGTTTAGTCAAATATGCAGATGCGGTGACTGTGCATACTAGCTTTTTACAGCAACGTTTTGGCGGTTTCTCTGTTCCCAATGGCAAAGATACTGACTTATTTGACCCTGCTAAATATAATGCTGATGAGAGTAGAAAGCGTTACGGTTTGTCTGGATATCAAATTTTAATGTTTCCTGGTGCCCCAAGACCTTATAAAGGTTTAGAAGATGTTTTAATGGCGCTTGATAAGATTGATCGACCAGATTTAAAACTCGTAATTGTCGGTGGCAGCCCTTATGATGATTATGATGTGCAACTGAAACAGCGATGGGGACAAAGGATTATTCAATTACCAAAATATCCTGCTGATGCGATGCCTGATATTGTAGCAGCGGCTCATGTTGTTGTTGTTCCACAGCGAGATACTCCAGAAACTCGCGCTCAATTCCCTCTGAAGTTGACAGATGGTATGGCAATGGCTAAACCTGTATTATCAACAAAAGTGGGAGATATTCCCGAAATTCTAGGTGAAACTGGTTATTTGGTTGACCCGGCTTCTCCTGAACAGCTTGCGGAAGAAATTGACTTAATATTTGAGAATTTGGATGCAGCAAACGAACGCGGTCGAAATGCTAGAGAAAGATGTGTGGAAAAATATAGCATAAATGCGATGGCATTTAATCTCAAATCAGTAATTGCTCGGTTGTGAGTATTAATGATAAGTGAGTTTAATTGAATTGAAGAGGCTGTCGCAGGAGAATCTCGTGTATCTGTGTTTTTATGGAGCAAGTAGATGATAAATATTTAGTTCTATTTATCTAATATTTTGCTGTTTTATACGTTATTTGTTGAATAATATTAATATTAAGTAATTTTAATAAAAATCCCAATGTCTACCAAGAAACTACTACTAAGATTTGCAAAACCCTATCCAGGTTGGATTATCTTGACGATAGTCTTGGGATTTTCTGGAGCTTTATTTAATGGGGTTAGCACCACTTTGATTGTGCCCGTAGTTTTAAAAATTGTGGGACAACAAGTGGATTTAAGTAATGCTCCTTCTATCCTCAAAGCGATGATGGCTCCGTTTGATAAAATTCCGGAGGATTACCGCATGGTGGTCATGGCGGGAGCAATTGTACTTACCATTGCTTTAAAAAATTTCGCAAGTTATGTCAGCACCTTGACATCTAGTAGTTTAGCACGCAGGCTAACTTCAGATATTCGCGAAGCTGGCTTGCAGTTACTTCTACAAATTGACATAGATTATTACGCCAAGATGAAAGTTGGTGATTTAATCAACCGTCTTGGTGGAGAAACAAGTCGTGCAGCCAGTGCAATAGGTAATGCGATTAAGTTAGTAGTCTTGGTAATTACAATTTTAGTTTTTGTTGGGTTGTTGCTATCAATTTCCTGGCAATTAACGCTGGCTGCAACGTTTTTGTTATCTTTGGTGACCTTAGTAAATCAATATTCCATTGCCCGTTCCAAAAAGTTCGGCAAGTTACTAAGTGAAATGTCAAAAGTATATTCAATCACCATGTTAGAAACCCTAAGCGGTATTCGTTTGGTGAAGGTAATGGGTAATGAAGAAAAAGAATATGAACGAATTAAAAAATTAATTAGCGATCGCGAAAAAGCTGATTTTGATTCTCAGATGAATTCTGAAGCGATCGCACCAATTAGCGAGGTAATGGGGATTACAGCTTTACTGCTAATTGTCTTTTTAAGTAAAACCTTATTGACAGGTCAAATTAGCTCTCTTTCAACGGTAATGCTGACATATTTATTAGTGCTGCTGCGAGTGTTACCGTTGATTTCTCAGTTAAATACTCTTCGCAGTAGCTTTGCCAATACTGCTAGTAGTGTGGATACGGTGGCTGAGTTCCTGCGGCTGGATGATAAACCGTTTATGGGAAATGGTACGGTTTCTTACAGCAAATTAGAGAAAGGAATACATTTTAATCGCATATCTTTTGCCTACCCTGGACATGAAAAGTTAGTACTCAAGGATATCGATTTATTCTTACCCCGTGGTACAACTTTAGCTTTGGTAGGCAGCTCGGGTGCAGGTAAATCAACGGTAGCAGACTTATTACCCAGATTTTATGACCCGATTTCCGGCAGTATTGATATCGACGGAACGGACTTGCGCGAGTTTAATTCTACATCGTTGCGAAAGGCGATGGGAATTGTCAGCCAAGATACATTTTTGTTCAATGATTCAGTAAGAAATAACATTGCCTACGGAAAATCTGAAGCTACTGAAGAGGAAATTATTACCGCTACCAAACGAGCAAATGCTTATGAATTTATTAGCAAATTACCTCAAGGGTTGGACACCATGATTGGGGATCGTGGTGTGATGTTATCTGGGGGACAGAGGCAAAGATTAGCGATCGCCCGTGCATTACTGCAAAATCCCGAAATTCTGATTCTTGATGAGGCTACTAGCGCATTAGATACCGTTTCCGAACGTTTGGTACAAGCTGCAATTGATGATTTAAGCCGCGATCGCACAACTTTGGTAATTGCCCACCGTTTGTCTACAGTCCAAAAAGCCCATCAAATTGCTGTCTTGGATCAAGGACGTGTAGTTGAGGTGGGAACCCATGAAGAATTATTACAAAAGGGTGGTTATTACTCACGTCTGTACTCAATGCAATTTAGCGATCGCGCAGAAGAAAGTAACAAACGTCAGGAAAACTTAATCCGTATTTCTTATGAAATTCGGACTAGGTTAAATTCGATGATGGGTGTGTTGCGCTTGCTACTTGATGATATGGCGGATAATGCTGAAGAACGGCTGGAATTAATTGAAGAATCTTACAAATCAGCTTTTAAAATCTTCAATATAATTGAAGTTTTTGACGATATTGTAAAGCTGCAAAAGAATTGGCAACCTGCGGTGGTGGGAGACGCAAATTGCAGTGTGGTAACCCGAACCCAAACTTTCGCTCACATTTCTGATGAATTCCGCACACATTTAAATCCCATGCTTACCTCTTTGCGATCGCTTGCTGATAACTACATAGAAACACCCGAAGAACAAAACCAATCAATTTCAGAAGCATACAAATCTGCTGTCCATCTACTCAATCAATTAGAAGATTTTGAGGATAGCATTAAAAAGTAAAGTTATGAAAAATACTTATTTAAAACAACACTATATTTTCTTCATTAGAGAAGAATTGCCAAAACCAGAAGCTCACCTAGTTCAATCGACAAATGCAGCTAATGCAGCGGCAAATTTAGGCTATTCAACGGTGTTGGTATATCCCCAGAAAGGATTAGAGAGTTTTAACTTAGTTAATTTAGCTCGTCCTTTTAAACCCAGAGAAACACCAGTAGAACTTGTCAAATACTACAATCTCCATGACAAGCTAAAAGTTTCTCCCCTGCCAATGCCTTGGCCCATTGACTATTTCAAAAATAAATTCACAAGCTCTAACACCATTGCCACAAAATATTATTTACCGTTTCATCTGCTTTCCACTACCAAACTTGTCCACAGTCGGGACTGGAATTTTATCAAAGCAGCAATAAAAAATGGTGTCCCAGCGATTTACGAACACCACCATCACGAAGATAAACAATTTGAGCCAGAAATTGTCAATCATCCGCTGTTTCAAATTTCTGTCACAGTCGCAGATACCATCCGTGAAACCATGATTAAACATGGAATGCCAGCGGAAAAAGTGATTAAGCTGCACAATGGGTTCAATCAGTTGTTTATGATGAGACAACCAGAAAAAGCCGCAGAATGGCGTAACAAAATCCTCAAAGATGGACGAGAACAACTCGTCGTTTATGCTGGAGCGTTACGCCAATTTAAGGGGATTGATATGCTAATTGATGTTGCTTCATATATGCCAAACGTGCAATTTGCCTGTGCTGGTGGTAACGAAGCAGAAGTAGCACATTATCAGCGACTAGCTCAGGAAAAACAAGTTAATAATATTACTTTTTTGGGCTACATCCTCCATGAAGATTTAGCCTCTTTACTACAATCAGCAGACATTTTAGCCCATCCTCATTGTTTGGGAAATGCTGCAACTTTCACGTCACCCTTAAAACTATTTGATTATTTTGCCTCTGGAACTCCCACCGTATCTACAGAAATTCCTTCCATTATGGAATTTAAACATACGAAAGCGATCGCTGCTTGGTGCGAAGCAGATAATCCAGCAGCATTTGCGGAATCTTTACGCCAAGTTTTAGCAACTCATCCCCGAAAAATTGAAGGTTATACAGATAGTGTCGAATTTGTCCAACAATTTTCTTGGGAAAATCGAGCCGCCAAAATCATGAGCTATGTAGACGAATCTCTCCGTCCCTTGCTTAAGTCTTGAGAATGAAATAACAACTATGACTATAAAAACAATTGGTATGATTAGCAGTTATCGGGGTCTTGAGAAAAGATGCGATTGGCTGTGGCAACAAACCCCTCATCAATTTGGAACCTGGGGCAATATAAGAATGCAAGCAATTGCACCCAACCCAGATTTCCTGTTAATGTATCAGGTTGATTTTCCTAAACCTACCCAGCATAAATCCTGGTTAGATAGCTTTCGCAAAAAGCAGCACAAACCAGAAGTAAAGGTTAATTCTCTATTACGGGATGTCCCCAAAGAAAAGATTATTTATCTCCTGCGGGAACCACCTTTAGATGAGGTCGTAGAATTCACGAAACAGAATTATCAAGAAGCTCACAAATATTGTGGCTACATTTCTGGTCCCGATGATTTTGCCCCTACTCCGGACTATATGCCAGCGATTTGGTATCATTCCAACTCGTTTAAAGATTTAAATGAAATGCCACCCGCAGAAAAGATGTCTTCTTGCAGTTGGATTACTTCTGGTATTAGTCGTACAGTGAAACATCGTCAGCGGTTAAACTTTTTGCAGTCCTTACAAGATAATGAAATTAAATTTGATTTGTACGGACGTGATTTACCTACATGGGCAAATAAATCAGGAGAATTAAGTAACAAATGGTATGGAATGGCACCGTACTATTACAATCTAGCTATTGAAAACTATGCCGAAAATAATTGGTACGTTAGCGAAAAATTGTGGGACTCTTTGCTTGCATGGTGTCTGCCAATTTACTACGGTGGACCCGCTGCTGATAAATTATTGCCACCGGGTAGTTTCTTGCGCTTGCCTAGCTTGGATGAAAAAGGCATTGCTTACATCAAAGAAATGACCTCTTCTCCCGATGCTTGGTATCAAGCAAAAGAAGCGATCGCCGAAGCCAGACAAATTATTCTACACAAATTAAATCTTCTTAATTGGCTGTCAGAATACACCGCTAAATTCTAGTTTTTAATTTTTTAAATAATATATATGGATGGAATTTGCACTCTCGCTAATGACCGAGTTTACGACCAAGTAGTCGCCCTACTTAATAGTATTGAGGCTATTCTCGGCCCAGAAATGCCTGTTTGTATTTACCCCTACAACGACGAAACAGAAAAAATTGCTGCTGAAATTGCTAACCGTCCAAATGTGCAGCTTTACAAAGATAAAGATTCAATGCAGCGATGGGATCAATTTTTCCGGGATGTCTGGGATGCCCATCCTACGGCCCAAGAGTATTGGGAAAAAATCGGTAGCACGAAATATCATCGTTTCGGTACTCATCGCCGCTTCTGTGCTTTTGACGGCCCCTTTGACCGCTTTATTTACATGGATGCAGATACTTTGTTGCAAGGGCCAGTAGAAGCAATTTTCAATCGATTGAATGAAAAAGACTGGGTTGTATATGACTTTCAATACACAGATTTAACTCATGTGTATGATGTCTCTTCACCTAAATTATTAGAACTATTTACACCACAACAAATCCAATCAAAAATATTTTGTTCGGGATTTTATGGTTCAAAAAAAGGTTTATTTAACCAAGAAAAGAGAGATTATTTGCTGTCCAAACTGCGAGACGGAGAGGCAGAAATCTTATATACCATGTCTGCCGACCAACCTATTTTGAATTACATGGTAATCAGAGGTGATGTTGATAGTTGTAATTTAGCCTTAGAATTACCTGAAGGTGACAAAACAGGTTGTTGTGTAACTTCCAGTCATTTTGAAACTAGAAATAATATCTTGTATGACAAAGGCAATCAATTAACATATATTCACTACATTGGTTTATCATCTAAAATCTTTACCAATCTTTGTGCTGGTGAAGAAAATATTGACTTTCCTTACCGAGAGCTTTTCTTGCACTATCGCTATTTGCATGAACCATCCAAGCGGCCACAATTCACAACGAAACCAAAAGCTTACAATGCACCCCCAAGTTTAGCTACACGTATTTTCAGAAGAATAGGTTTGGCTGGCTGATAGGGATTTACGATTTTGGAAGCATCCCAATGAGTACAAAAACTTGGTTGACTGACAAAACGAATATGCCCTCACCCCCAACCCCTCTCCCATTGGGAGAGGGGAGTAAGTCCACTTTTAAATTCCCTCTCCCAACAGGGAGAGGGTACGTATTGACACATAAATAATTTGAGGATATCTATATGACTCGGGGAATTTATATTATTGCTAATGATAAGGTGACAGACCATGCGATCGCTTTACTCAACAGTATTCGTTTGTATGACAAAGATACGCCAATTGTGATGATTCCTTATGATGACAATTATCATGGCATTGCAGAAATTTTAAACAAGCATTATGGCGTACAAGTCTATGAAGATTTGGCTTTTATTGACCGCTTATCAAATAAATTACACGAAACCTTTGGCGGTAAATTTTTTGCTCGTCCCAATCAATTCCGCAAGCAAGCTTGTTGGTTTGGCCCTTTTGATGAATTTTTGTATATTGATACAGATATCGTCGTCTTTGAAAAAATCGCTGATAATCTAAATTACCTTGATAATCACGATTTTCTTAATTGCGATTATCAATATTTGGGTGGTATTAAAAATGTTTTCTCGCTCAAAGTACTAGAAAATAAAATATTTACTGATACAGAAGTTAAAGATATTTTCAATGGCGGTTTTTGGGCATCCAAGAAAAATTTAGTCTCGGAAAATGATTTGTATGAAGTATTTGCTGAGTGCGCCGCTCATCCAGAATACTTTGATTTTTCTGAAAAGACTTCCGACCAACCAATTATCAATTATATGTTGCTCAAGCGAATTCCACGCCGCTTCAACATTGTTCGTAGAGAAGGCAAAGCACCGGGAAATTGGGCGGGAACTCCCTATTTTGAAACTCAAGGAAATACACTAATCGACCCCAAAATTAATCAAATATTGCAATATCTCCACTGGGCAGGTATTCGCATTCAACCTGGTTGTCCCTACTGGAAAATTTGGGAGCATTACCGCAATCTGAATCCAGCCCTACCTCCTGCAGATTTTCCAGAACCAGTTACAAAAAGTCACTGGCAACAAAATTTAGATAACATCAAAAGTCAATTGCGGCAATTGAAAGCTAAGTTGTAAGCACTCACCACATCTAGTCAGCAAAAAGCTCATCGGTAATACAAACCAAAATTACTCAAGGTGACAATTCTTAAACGCAGTGAATTATATAAATACCCAATAACTTTACTGAGTTTAACTACAATTTTTTCGAGAATCGGACGATTTGGGTATTCCAACATTCTTTGTTGTTGAAAATACATGGACATTTCCTCCATGTTTGATTGTCCCTTTTGAATTCTGACTAATTCGACTCTATCCTTAAAAAAGGAAATCCCCTCCATTTCACTTCTTCTCACTGGCAAACCGACCTTAGCAGCAGCTAATCCGATGGCATTTCCTTCGGAATCATAAAGTCCATTTAATTCACTGTAATTTGCAATTATTTCCCACTGCTTGAGAAATTCAATTTCCCTTCCTGAGTCTTTTGTCACCGCAAATAAATATTCATAAACAAATTTAATATTTTCATCTGACAATTCTAAATTGATTTTTTGAGCAGCCTTTTTACTAACTTCAAATTCCCAAAGAAGCTTCGCACCAGCAGTTCCAGCAATTACTTTGGCATATTTTTTCGGCATACTTTCAAAGACTCTTGCTGTGATTCCGGGTTCTTTAATCCATTGCATATCTGCTGGTACTGATGCCAAGATTCGCATATCTGCATCCAGAAATATGCAGGAATTAAACATAGATAAAGCCTTGGCGATCGCAAACCTTTTATCGTGGTAAAACTTAATACTTTGTTGTCGATGTTTAAAAGCTAAAACATTAGGCTGTTGGCTAAAGTCGCTTATTTTATCAGTTAAAACGATAAAATAAGTGTTAGGCGAATATTTTTCTATATCTTTTGCTAGTAATAATGCAAGGTCACGATATCTCTGACAAAATGCTAAACTGCAAAAGCAAAACGCTGGTTCTGTCTTCATGATTTGTTAACTTCAAGATTTAAAATCTAATAATAGAAATATTATTAAATAAAAAACGACTCACCGCCATCTAACTTGGGGGTGAGTAATTATCTTTATTAGTCAGCTAAATGAATTTAAATTATTTTATCCGAGACCAGGGGGTTTAATACCCCGACAATAAACAGGTCGCTCGTTTTGAGTGGGGTCTAAATCCTCATATCAAAACCTCTTCCTTCTTCAATTCTAACTCATTGAATCTAAATCAAGGGATTTCATTCCTCCCTCACGTTCGACAAAAGCCAGCATACTTCCCAACTGCAACCACATTAATAGGGAGGTTAAAAGACTAATTGGTAAGCCAATTCCATAGGCAAGGATGGGAGGAAAACCAAATATCTCTAAACCAGAGACGACAAACAGAACTACACCAGTTGTAATTCCGATAAAAGGTACTACTAATTGTTTGATAAAAACACGGGCACCAGAATTACCTGGTTCTTGACTTTTTAATTTTTTAGCAATAACTGTCAATGTTCCTGACAATGCTGCCCCTGAAGTCAAAGCCATAAAAAAACCAACTGCTATTAAAAAATAGGGTGGTTGTTCTGGAAAATAATACATGAAATCTCCTGAATGTTTTTGAATGAAGGAAGAAGGAAGAAGGAAGAAGGAAGAAGGAAGTTTTGAGATGGAGATTAAGACCTCAACTCAAAACGGGTGACATGAGCGAGGTCTGGGTATTAAAAATAAGGGCGAGATAAAATTAAGAGAAAGGGAGGATTGGAGTTATAAATTATTCTTAACTCCTAACTCCTCACTCCTAACTCCTAACTCCTCACTCCTAACTCCTAACCCCTAACTCTCTTTCACCACTTGCCCACTATTCAAGTTGATAGTAAATGCTGGTAAAATAGCTGCTACTCCCTCTCTAGATAACTCTGCCAATGCGCCAAACGCTAGATTTAACAACCGATTGGGCTGTAAGTCATCTTTGACCAAATCCCATAAACGTTGAACTTCTTCGGTATGCAAACGGTCATCCTCAGTGAGGGCAATTACCACCTGACGACGCAAAAATTTGCCTTCGTCAGAAAGTAAGTATTGCAACCCCATCCGAGCTGTAGGTACCAAATCAAAGTTACCATCAGTACGGGCGATCGCAATCAAATTTTCTAACCGCTGCCACTGAAATTTACCATCTTTGAACAAAATATTTAACAATCGGCGACGAAATTCGGGAGATTCTCCTGTCAGCAAACGCTTTGCGATGTAGGGATATGCCACTTCGATAATTTTGAAGTTGGGGTTTAGGCTAAGGGCAATACCTTCTTGAGTCACCAAAGAACGAATAATCAAAGCAAATTTGGCTGGGACTCGAAAAGGAAAATCATACATCAGTTGGGAGAATTGATCGGTGATAGTTTTGAAGTTAAAATCTCCGACGTTTTTACCAATTGCATTTCCCAGCAGTTCTTCTAATGCTGGCACAATGGGACGAATATCTGTGTCTGGAGTCAGAAAACCCAACTTTACATAGTCATTGGCTAAGTCGGTGTAGTCTTTATTCACCAGATGCACGATCGCATCAACTAGGGTTTCTTTTGTGGTTTCATCTAGTTGATCCATCATCCCAAAGTCAATGTAAGCCATCTGCCCATTAGGGGTGGCAAACAAATTACCTGGATGGGGGTCAGCATGGAAAAATCCATGTTCTAGAAGCTGCTGCAAGCCTGATGTGACAGCAATTTTGATAATCTCCTCAGGGTCTAAACCCACTCCTCGGATACTCTTAGTATCTGTGAGTTTAAAGCCGTTAATCCATTCCAAAGTTAAAACAGTAGTAGCGGTGTAACGCCAGTAAATTGACGGTACCTTAACTTCGGCTTTGTCGCGGAAATTCGCCGCAAATCTCTCTGCATTCCGGGCTTCATTTATATAATCGATTTCTTCAAATAACTTTGTGCCGAACTCGTCCACAATCAAAGTCAGATCGTGCCCGAGATTTAAAGGCAACCATGGAGACAACCAACTAGCTGCCCATCGCATTAAATACAGGTCGAGTGTTAGAACTGGGCGCAAGTTCGGACGTTGTACCTTTACCGCTACTTCTTCACCACTTTGCAAACGCCCACGATAAACTTGACCCAAACTAGCCGCAGCCACGGGACTAGGCGACAACTCGCTATAAACTTCCTTGATTGGGCGGTTCAGTTCCCTCTCGATAATTCTATAGGCTAAAGCATTATCAAAAGGCGGCAACTGGTCTTGCAGCTTAATCAGTTCGTCTAAAAAATCTTGCCGAACTAGATCGGGTCGTGTCGATAAAGCCTGACCAACTTTAATAAATGTCGGACCTAGCCGTGTCAGTAACCGTCGCAGTTGTACCGCCCGTTTGAACTGGTTCTGCTCTACTCGATCTTGCCATTCATCCCACTTCAGATTAAAAATAAACCCAGCAAAAAACCAGATAACAGTTAGCGCCCTCCCCCAAGCGAGCCAAGGACGGTAGCTGTAGTACCGAGCGATCGCGTCTGGATTGTAGCGCCTTAGCTGAGCAGTTTCATACTTACCCACGGCGACTCTTGCCTCATCAACTAGTAAATTTACACTTTGTTTGTCTTCTTGACTCACAAATTGCTTGTAAGTCAAGAATATCGATTGTCTTTTATTTAAAACAAGTCGGATTTATGCATTTTCGGGTATAACTTCAGACAACTGTCTTTTAATTGCCTAATTTACTACCCTTGACTTTCTATTTATTCCTTAATTATAGTTCATAAAAGTACAAATACTTATGTAACTGCTAGAATGTTTCAGTAAGATGAAGCAGTTAATAACCTCCTGTTTCGTCTATAAGCCATACCAGGGAAAGCACTACCAAAGTTTCCAATCCAATAATCAATTGAAAGTGGCTCATTGATGAAAATTTTTGAAAATTTAACAAGGCGAACGCAGCTAGGCGGCTTGATATTTGCTGCTAGCTTAATTGTTGTGTTGGCGATCGGCTGTCTACCTACTCCTAGCCAACCCAGTACCCGAGACAAATACCTCTGGCCGTTTGCGTCTACATCACCTTGGAATATGCCCATAGGAAGTAATGCAAAGTATGTACCAGCCAATATTGGCAAGGCACATTACGCTGGCGCAGATCCAGAATACTTCTTTAAGCTCAAGGAAGGCGATCCATTGCGTCCCATTTATGCGCCTGGTGCTTGGGGAGAGGGAAGGTGTACGGGCACTCAAGCCGTAGGAATTTCACTGCCCATACCAGACGACTTAATTGTTCCAGACGCCACAAAGGTACCATTTAGTACACCCAACAATGCTTCAGCGTTTTTGATGCCAGACGGAAAAACCCTAGTGCAGCTTGGTCCGTTGGCGCGTTGTCAACCTGGAGGTTCCATCTATGGTTGGCATTTCTATCGTGATGAAAATATTTACGGGCAGGGATTAGGCGGTTCGCATTTTGGTTCTGGACTTTCTGCCATTGGTGGCTCGATTCGCAAAGGTGAACTCACAAGTAAGCAGCCGATTCGTCACGCCTTAAAAGTTGTAATTTGGGGTGAAAAATACCTTTATTACTCCAAAGATATTCCCGGTCGTCGGTGGCCTGCTGAACTTGCAGATGGCAATGCGGCCAACCAATATCATGGTAAAAACCCAGCACTGGTGCAAGGTTCACTATTGGCAATTCCACCAAAGATTACTGAATCAAGTCTGAATTTGCAAACATCATCTGGTAAAAAGCTGTTTCATGCCTTGCAAGATTATGGTGCCTATGTTGCTGATGATGCAGGTTGGGATGGGCATCATATTGCAATAGAAAAAGGAGTTTTGGAAGAGTTTCGCGCTGCTAACGGTTATGATTTTGAGGGTACAAACGGCCAGTTCTACAATGACTATATGCAGTTATTTCAAGTACTGGAAATAGTCGATAACAATGGACCCGATAGCATCGGTGGTGGTGGGACTCCCCGCGCTGCTCTTGCTCCGCCAATTGGTAATTAGACCTGAGTTTAATTACACATAATATGTGCCTCGGTAGGGCATCTTGCCTGACCGAGGCACATATAGCGGTATGTTCATTTAAGCTACATTTATTCCATGAAAATGAGGCAAGAGTCTCAGCTAGACAAAAATAAAGTCCAACTAAATGTAATTATTTTAACAACATTTTTATTAAGTATAAACTGTAGGATAAGCCATTGGAAAGAGGTTTCGATATTACGCATAAGCAATAATCATATTACAAGTTATTAAGTAAGACCAAAGCAGATTTATGCAAAAACTTAAACGAGGTATCGATAAGCTGCTTTTTGGTCTTCCCTGAGTAATAGGAGTGATTATTTTGTCATAGCGAATGTGAATAATTAAGCGATAATCATTGCCTTTAATGTTAAATACAACACGATTGTTAGCAATTTTGCCTAATTCATTTATTGTCTCATTTGTCAATGCGTAAATTCTTCCTTTGTAGATAGCAGAGCAACTAACTCTGGTTTTTTCTTCTTGTTATATCCAGAAAATCCTTGTTTTTTCGCCATATCTTTAAGCTGAGTAACTGTCAAAGTGTTCAAATTAGTAGCTGTAGAAACCTTTGGTGTAATGACTTCTGGTTTTGATTGAGGAGTGAGATAAAATACCTCCTTGAGTGCATCCAGCTTTTTCCCTTTGGTTATGCCACATTTCAGGTTTGTAATTGGCTCGAAGGTTTCCCAATATTTGCGTGGAGCTTCATCAATACGATTGGTAGTGATCGCCAGTTTCAAACCTTTCAACTCACTTTCAGGTTTCTCAATCAGATACTGCAAAGCCGCTTGGATTTCATCTCTGCTTGCAGTTGACAGATTAACTTTAGGTATTAACTCACCAGTTAGAATCCTAGTTAGTTCAAATGTTTTCTCACAAGAATCTGTAACAATGCACCATACCCTTTCTAAACCGACTTCCTCAGCGATCGCGTAAACAAATGAGTTGCCGATGACTTCATACTGATCTTCTTCGATTTCTTTAACAATCACTGGAACCCAATTGCGACCACCTGATTCAATCAATACTCTTGCAGCTGCTTTGATACAAAACTCTGGTGCATCCGTGCCTTTTCCTGGGTTGATTTCACGCATATCAAGGCACATCAAATTTCCAACATTAGTTAAGCTCATATCTTTAGACCTTTTATTGTTATTGCAAAAAGTATTCTTTCACTAGTGCCAAATAATACTCACACGCTATTTTGTGTTTATAAGCAGCAGGTACACGAGTAAATGCACCGTCTGCAATGTGGGCGAAACTGGGTATGTCAAAAATATGATGGTCTTCCCTTGCAGGAGTGGATTTGGGGTAAAAGTATGGTGTTAGGTCAATAGGATTAACTTTATCTTTCTTGCCTTTTACTAAAATTTCGTTTATGGCCTTTTCTGCACAGAGTCTCTGAGCTTCTGTAATGGATTCACCGTTGAAAAAGATGGGTAGAGCAATCGGTCCTCCGTCTTTTCTCCCTTTTTGAATTTCAGGTACAAAACGTTTAATTACTGTCACCGCATTTTCCAGTGAGAAGATGCTGTTGTGCTTGGTGGGAATCAAAACCACATCTGCTGCACAAACTGCACTCTGGCTAAATAATCTCCAATTGGGTGGAGAGTCAATCAAAATATAGTCGTATCGCAACTTGAATGGCTCTAGTGCTTGTCGCAACCTGACAGGACTGATCATGTGACGCAACTTTTCTTCTTCCAGATTTTGAAGTTTTTCATCACTGGTAATGATGTCAAATTGCCATAAAATATCTTTTTTTGGGGAGAACTTACATGAACTTATCAATCCATCAGATAGTGGGCTATTCTTATTTACCAACCACGAATACAAAGTATCTTCTTTGGGTTTAAGACCTAGTGAATTTGTTAGGTCTTGTTGGTTGGGGTCGAAGTCAACAATCAGTGTTCGCTTTCCTAAAAGTGCTAAGGTAGCTGCTAAGTTGACTGTGGTTGTAGTTTTGCCCACTCCACCTTTATTGTTATAAACTGCTACAGTTAAGGCTTTTTGCGGTTCATCTATTTTCTGCTTGATTGTCGAGACAACTTTATCCAGGTTATCTAGCGTAATTTCCAAACAGGGAGACGCAGGATGGATGACCTTGCCATGTTTTCTAAATAACTGGATATGGTTAGCGTTGGTGAGAATTCCCCATCGAGCAGATTTACACTTTGAGGCTAGTAAATAATGTTTGAGTTGATTGACTGTTGCCTTATATTGTGCAGAATTGGGGCTGAGGTTGATATTTCTTCCTTTGACCTCCATTAACAGGTAAGGATTCGACTTGGTGTCGATGAAGATATCACCGCCAAAGTTTTTGCGAACAGCGTAATCAACAGTATTACCACCAGTCCCAGTAGTAAACTCGGGAACAGTTTCCTTTAAGTCAAAACCCAGAGTTTTTAGTAGTTCTGAGATAAATATGCTACTAATTATTGGTTCGGTAGCACTATCTGGAAGGCTGATTAGTGCTTGTTTGATTTTGGAAAAATCCATAAAAATCAATCTTTATACCCAAATATAGAGCCGCTAAATCGGCATATTAGTACTTATTGTATTCAGATATTTTATGTTCGTCATCTGTAAATTCAACAGTTGGCGTTTTTGTAACTAAGTTAGATTTTTCCAATTAGGGGAATCGTCATCTAGTCTACGCGTCTCGTTTTCTGTGTTGCCGTACTATAACAATATTGTTGCCGTGAAATAAATTTCCGACTGAAAGCTTAAACCCATCAAAACTGATATCTTGCACCAATGCCAGGAAGCCCAGAAATAAATTTCACAGCGAGAAGCTTAAACCCATTAAAATGGGTTAAAAAGCTTATTCAGTAAGCTTTAGCTTACTTTAGCTATTAGCCCGAAATTTATTTCAGGGCGGGTTTTTGCGCTATCCCTTGCAGTATTGCCGTCGCTTTAACTCCATTCATTACGGCATAAGCAATGTCTAGAACCAACAATGATTTATTCCGCCGACCTACTTATTGTAAAAATCGCACGTATCTAGATTCCTGACTTCTTAAAGAAGTCGGGAATCTTATTTTTGATGATTTAGAAAGGCCATATAAGAAAGTGCTACAAGTAATATTAACTTGTCTTTTTTAAGATAACTTGTTTTATATTGCCCATCATTATTCGCATTTCGTCATAATTTTTTACTCCGAATAAACGTAACAATAAAATCCTGAGACTCAAACTAAAACCATTTTTTGAAAATAGAATTTGAGGATAGTGCAAAAAAGCTTGCCGATGAAAATCTATAGCTGTTTCATAGTTTTTTTCATCAATCAGAGCAATCCAAGATTCATTATGGAACAATATCCCATATTTCCTGTTTCTCAAATACAATAATTCCAAAGGAACAGATTGAAAAGTCTTTTCAGTCATTCTGTGTATTCCTTGAATAATTTTTTGTCGGCTGCTGGTTGCATTGTGAGAGTGTCGTCTATAAAATGTTAAGAGTTCTTTGACTACTGCAAAAGGATAATAAGCGGCAATCCGAATCCACATATCAATATCTTCGCCTATATGGACATTTGGCTCAAACTCACCGACTTTTTCAAAGCAACTACGACGCACCATTGGTGAACTACCATTACAGATAATGTCATCTACTAAAATTTGCTCCCAGACATTCCCTTCTGCATGAGAAATAAAGAATTTATTCATGGGTTTACCAAAGTTATCAATTAGGGCCGTCCAGGTATAAACTAAACCGAGTTTAGGATTATTCTCAAAGGAGCTTACTTGCTTTTCTAGCTTCGTTGAATCCCACAAATCATCAGCATCCAAAAAAGCTATATACTCCCCTTCTGCATGAGCAATACCTGTATTTCGGGCCACAGATACACCTTGATTTGATTGCGAAATTAGTTTGAATCGTGGGTCTTGTATTCCTGCAGCCCATTGCACAATATTATCTGAACTGCCATCATTAACAATCAAAACTTCAAAATCACTAAAAGTCTGCCGGAAAACACTTTCTAAAGTTTCGGGCAGATAAGCCATAGCATTGTAGGCTGGAATTACAACAGAAACTTTTTGCATACCCAAATTATTTATATTTATAAAATCTTCTTTCATCTGCGTCCTACCCTACGGGTAGGACGCAGATAAATTTGTACCTTTTCTAACTAACAGGCTGGAAACGGAGCTTTTTAATGATCCAATTTAAAGGTCTAGGTCCCGAACGTTGATCCAACCTGTCAATTGCTAATTTAGCTAAAGGTAAAGGTAGAAACCCAACACAAAGGAACCACAGGCTAAAGGTGAAGCGTTTTTTCCAACCCAAGTTTGATAGCCAAACAGCTCGCACACCCCAGAAAACTAAGCTGAAGGCAGAGTCAGATTCAACCGGGTGGTTCTGTGGTTCTAAACGCAAACAAGCAAGCCTAAATCGCAAATGGATGTAATCTTGAAAACCTAAATTTTGGCTGACTTTATAATTTAATTCTAAGGCTTTCTTAGTTACCAAATCGTAATCTTTTAAATCTTGCTGTACTAGTTTTTGAAAAACATTAGTGACCGATTTACTATTATTTGCGTACCAGGAATTACTTCCATGAATGCGGTAAACACCTAGTGTCTTTTCGATAGAAACTACTTGCCCGTAGAAAGGAGCAATAAATATCAAGTAAGCATCAGCACAAAGTCGGAATTCTGCCTCTGGTACGGGAAGAATTTGAGTCAGAACTGAGCGACTGAAACTATTACCACTCGTCACTGGGCTGATATATCTGCCTTTTTTGAGCAAGATTGGCAATACATCTCCACTATCCATTGGTGAATCAATTGCGGGGCAAAACCCTATGGGGTTTTTCAGATTATCAATTTTTTGCAATCGATACTGAACTTTCACTATACCCGGTTTCCAAGCTGCAACTACTTCTTCAACTGTATGGGGAAATAAATAATCATCAGCATCCAAGAAGACAATAATTTCTCCTTTAGTTTTTGCAAACCCAGTATTAAAGGCTGAAGCTTGTCCGCCATTTTCTTTCAAAACGGGAAGAATTCGTTCTTCGTATCTGGAAATTATCTCCAGTGAGTTATCTGTGGAGCCATCGTCAACTACAACAACTTCAATATTCGGGTAGGTTTGGTTCAAAGCACTATCAATTGCTTCACCCAGAAACCTAGCATAGTTATAGTTGTTAATCAAAATGGTGACTAAAGGTTGTGTATTCATAACTAACTCTATGATCTAAGTATTTGAACGTAGTTAATTAAGCTTTTTCTCTGTTGAGTTGAGATTAATGGTAGTAGCAACAAACAAGAGGACATATAACGAGCTGAAGGGCTAACTCCACTCAAAGCCAAAACAGCAACTGAAACAACGTACCACAGGACAGTATCAGCATAATTGGGACTACCTATTTCTTTAGTTACATAATAATGAATAACTACGTAGCTAGCTAAAGCGCAGACCTCTGCCCAGCCATAACCGACAATTCCCAGTGATGGCACTAAGAAGAAAGCGCTTCCAGCAAATAGGGCTATATGAGCTAAATGGAACCAGGTAACTAACAGATTTCTGCCTAATAAATAAAGTACGGAAGAATGCAAGCTGAAAATAGAATTAGTCAGATAGCCAACCGCAATAAACGGAAAAACTTGGAGTGCTGGTGTCCAATCTTTACCAAAGATAAGCATTAAAACTATCGGGCCAAGTATTGCAAATCCTGCTATTGGCAAGCCAACTGCGATTGTTTGCAAGCGCATTGCTTCTTCAATACTTTTGCGTAAGCGAGTTTTATCATCTTTTAGTTTTGCTAATGCAGCCATAGCAATCCGCCAAGTTACTGTTTTAGCAAATGAGAGCATTTCTACTAAGCGAGTTGCTAATGCCACAAAACCGACAGCTTCTGCACCTGCAAAACGTCCGACGAGGACTGGGTTAACTAATGTACGCAATTGCCAAACCCAACTGGAACTGGAATAGCTGAAACCGTAGACAAGCATTTGCCGAACTAAAATTGGATTCCAGCATAAACTCGGGCGAAATTTGCTGCTCCAGTAAAATAATGTTAGTTGAGTAACTTGTTGTGTTAATAAACCGCTAACTGGTGCCCAAGCACCTGCACCTTTAAGGGCTAATGGAACTGCAATCAGATAATAACTAATTTGACTAACTAGTTCAATGTAAGCGACACGATGAAAATTTAGGTCACGGTCTAGCTTAACTGTTGCAGGTAAATTTAACAGACTCAAGGGTATGGTTAAAGCCAAAATCCCCAGAATTTGCGATACTTCTGGAAGCTTGAGCATCTGCGCGATCGCTTGTCGTCCGAAGATTATACCCAGACAAAAAATTGCGCTGATACATAACAATAAAGTGAAAGTTTGGTCATACTCTTCTTTCTCGGGATTGCTAGATTTTCGGAGTAGATAGACATCTAAACCCCATGTTCCTAAACTGCCAAAAAAGAAAATAATTCCATAGCTTGCTCCATACAATCCATATTCAGAAGGACCTATAACTCTAGTAATTAATATCACGCCAATTAAGCTGAGTAATAGACCCAAACCTTGGCGGATAACCATGACAAATCCACCTTTCAAGGCTTGATTACGTAGTCCCATATTTATCCTCTATATTTGAATTTGATATTTTGGCTAGAATCTGCTTTTCTATAACTTTTTCAATTCCATCGACTGTTTTCCCTATACTAAATTTTGATGAAATATGCTGACGACATATAGGGGATAATTCCGGTTCTTTGACTCTCCAATGAATAACTTTACTGAGTGTTTTTGATAGTTCTAATTCATTCTCTGGCTCAAAAAGCAATTTTTCAAATTCTCCTGTCAAAATTTCGGGAATTCCTCCAATCCGGCTAGCTACTACGGGAGTTCCACAAGCCATTGATTCGATAATCACTCGTCCGAAAGGTTCAGCCCATCGACTAGGTAAAACTGTGATATCACTCATTTGATAAATACTGCAAGGATTGCTTACATGACCAATAAATTTGACATAATTTTCTAGACCCAAATCACTTGATAGCTGTTCTAAAGATTTCTGGTAATCTTCGTCCTGAGATACAGGTTTACCAGCAATTATTAATTTACATTCAACTCCAGTATTTAATAACAAAGCAAAGGCTTTAATTAATGTTTCTAATCCCTTTTCTTTATCTAATCTGCCGACATAAGATATAACTCCGATATTCTCAGGAATCTGCCATTCTTTTCTAATGGCTGAGAAATCAGTTGTTGGTTCGTATGCGTCTAAATCAATACCATTGTAAACAACATCAATAATATTTTCTAAATCATAATTACTACTGTTAACCCAATTTAATTTAGTCTGTTGGGAAACGGCAATGAAACGGTTTACTTGTTTGATGGCAATATTTGATTGTAGTTTATGAAGGAAACCGACAAGAAGAGATTTAAAGCCTTGCAATCCTTTATTCTTATACCATATCGTCCAAAGAGGAGGGTCTGGAGTGTAATGCAGGTAACCAATTAAAGGAATGTTTTTGGATGCAGCTAAAACCCAGCCAAAAGGAATATTTGGTATTTCGTTACATAAAATAATATTATTTTCAGTTGTTGTGATTTCTTTGCAAATCTTGGTAATATCAACGAAGAAATTGGAGATATCTTGCGGTCGAGAAATGATAAATTTATTTACCTTAATAACTTGAGTACAAAACTGTTGATATTGATCAAGTAAATTGTCTTCTTGAGTATAAAGCAGACTGATATTGTGTCCTCGTTTAGCTAAAACACGACAAACTTCAAACAAGACGATGCCTTGTCCACCACGACGAGAAGAGGGATATTGTTCTAAAACAATGATGTCCATTAGGTGTTACTTGATAAAATGCGACGACGAAGGGTATAAATCAGCGATAAAACTCTGCCGTAACCTTCAGGTTTTAACCACTGCATGATAACGATCGCCAAACTTAAGCGCAGGCAATCTTTGGTATAACGTAATTGCGGATAATGAGCGATCGCCTGTTTTTGATAATGCAGAGCCTGTTTGTAATCTTTGTTATTTAAACATCTCCAAGCCAAATAAAAATTTTGATTCCCATAACTGTGATTTCTTAAATACAACAGTTCAGTTGGTGCAGATTGAAATGCTCTTTCAATCAGTATTCGGAAATATTTGAGAACTGCTTCGCAATGAGTAGATAAAGTATTGGAGTGGATGCGATAGCTAGTCAAAGGTTCTTTTATTACTGCAAAATTGTAACGACAAGCCAGACGAATCCACATATCATAATCTTCGCAGTAGTGTAAATCTTTATCAAAAACTCCCACATCCAAACAACTAGAACGAGCCATTACAGAAGAAACAACAATTGTATTTTTCTGAACAATTTGTTGCCATGCATCACCCTCCACTGAACTTTTCAACATTTTTCCTGTCGGTTTAGTTTCACTATTAACTAATAGTGTCCAGGTATGTACTAAACCAATTTTCGGATTATTGTCCAAACAATTTACTTGTTTCTCTAACTTAGTTGGTTGCCAAACATCGTCAGCATCCAGAAATGCTAAATACTCACCCTTTGCGTGGGCAATTCCTGTATTCCTTGCAGCCGCTAAACGCTGATTTTCTTGAGAAATTAACCTAACTCGCGAATCTCTAATAGTGCCAACCCACTCCACAACATTATCCGTACTACCATCATTAATAATTAACACTTCAAAATCAGTAAAACTCTGCTGTAAAACACTATTTAATGTTTCCGGCAGATAAGTCATCGCGTTGTAAGATGGAATAATTACAGTAACCTTTGGCATACTTTTAATTAGTTATAATTGTAATAAAAACTTAGCGAACCTCTGCGCTTACCTCTGCGTCCTACTGCGTTTAAACTTCTTAGACTCGTGAATTGTCTGTAAAATCACATCACGATAACGCATAGCGATCGCATCCCAGCTAAAACGTGCAGCACTCTCTCTAGCGCATATACTCCAATCTCCACTCAACGCATCTTTTAAAGCCTCTGCATAAGCATCTATATCGGTGACATCGCAAAGAATCCCGCCATCACCGACGATATAACGGCGCATTTCGTCATCGGTAGCGACTACGGGCAAACCACTAGCCATTGCTTCTAAATAAACCAATCCAAATGGCTCATGAATAGAAGGAAGTGTTAAAGCATTTGCACTTCGATAGACGGCAGGCATTTGCTCAAAGGTAAAGCTACGAATAGCAAAACGTTTTGTTCCGAGTAACTGCTCTCCCATTGCTTGAAAATATGGACGATCAGGTCCATCTCCACACACAAGTAAACTAGCTTCTTTTAGGCGAGATACTGCTTGAATTGCTAGTTCCACTCGTTTTTGGTTTTGGCAATTTAATGACGCAACACAAAGAATTATTGGCTTTGGCAAATCAAGATCAATTTGCTTTCCATCGGGGGTAAATTGCTCTAGATTGACACCATTGGGAATTACACTCGTTGTTTGTGCTGGCTTCTGGGTATGCACGAACTCAGCGGTAGCTTCATCAAAGAGGATAAGGTGGTCGGGGCTAAATTTCAGATTTCGATTTAAGCATTTTCCGTTTTGTAATAATGAACCATCATCACCTCTTCCTAATAAGCCGTTGTGTTCTAAAAATAGGATGGGTGTTTTTGTGAGGAATCTTGCACAGGCAGCCATTGCGAGACCGCCATAATCGTTATGGGGAAATATTAAATCGGCGGGTTTTGTTAGTAGCCGAAACAGGCTGGGAAAGAAGCTTGTGAGGTGTTCTAGTACTATTTCTGGGGTTGTGAATTTACGTAGGAATGGGGCTAGTAAAGGGTGGCGGACTGCACGATAGGAGTGGGTGCGGGGTATGCATTTTATGGGATAACTGAAGTTTTCTCCTGCGGCTTGGCTTAATAGTTCTACTTCAAAATATTTGCTCAGATGGCGGGTTAGTTCTATTGCTAAGATTTCGGAGCCACCGCTCCAGTTTACTCCTGCGCTTGGATGTATTAGGGCTATTCTATAGGGGTTTTTAGGGGTCATTTGGTTTGTTTAGTAGATTTTTTTTTATTAACCACGAAGACGCGAAGGACGCGAAGTAAGAGAGGAGAGAGGGAGAGTTTAGGTTGTGGCTACTTTTGGTTTGAACATGAGAAATAATGGTTTTTCGATGTAGGTGTAAATTAAACATCCACAAAATATGGCGATGATGCCGATGATTATTCCTAAGAGGTTTAAGGCTAGGAGGTTGTCGGTTATGTTGGGTTTTAGTTTCAGGATTATTTTTGTTATGTTGTTGATGAAGAAGCCGTGTGCTAAGTATATTGAATAGGATGCGTTTCCTATGTATAAGAGGAGGTTGGGGACGTTAATGTTTTTTTTCTGTTCCAGGGCTACACAGCCTAATACTATTAATGTGGAGGGAATTCCGAAAGTAATTACTGATGATATTGTGATGATACTGTAGTAATAATTTATGGCTGATAGTGTATATAAAAATGTTCCTATGCAAATGATTGGCATTCCGTATTTAATTTGATATTTGGTTAATATATAAGCTGCTAAACATCCAAATATAAACTCTAGATTGTAATCGGCAAATATCATCTGCATCCATAAGTTGTTTTGAGTAAGTTGAAAGATGCCGAAGAAATTAAGTAATACTCCAGTTAACCAAGCTGCGATGATGGGAAAGGAAAATTTGGGTTTTAACCAAATTAACAAACCAAAGAGAAGATAAAAGAAGATTTCAAAGCTTAATGTCCAACTAACTCCTAGAAAGATTGTGGAAAGAATATTTCTGTCTTGAGGCAAAAGTAAAAAAGCTTTGATATATTCCCCTATATTGCTTTGGCTGTCTGTGTCATAACCAAAAATTAGAGAAGCAGATATTTTGCTGGTTAAAATTACCCAGTAAATTGGATATATCCGTGTGAAACGTTTGAAAAAAAATGTTCCCACTTTATTTGAATGACCGATATCATGCTGGTGAATATAAAACATGATAAAACCACTGAGGACGAAGAAGAAGTCTACCCCAGAACCTCCAAACGTAAATACTTTATAAAAAAAGTTTTGGTTGAGGTTCTGATTAAATATAAGGTCAGTGTGAGCAAGTACTACAAGAACTGCTGCTAATCCTCTCAAAACTTGAATGAGATTTAACTTCTTTCGTGACATACAATATTTTCTGCATCCCTGATGTTAATTTTTATTAAAAAGAACTAGATTGCGTACCCTTGTATAAAGTTAACAATTCTCTATCAGAAAGGATGCGATCGCTCTTCTTCCCCATAAAATAATATGATGAGGCCGCATCAAATGTTCCTGGTTTATCAATCAGGTAATAATCAAAATATTTTAACCAAAATGCTGTCATTCTCGCAAAAACTTTCACTAATCCTCGTGCTAATGGTGATTTAACAAAGCTCAAAAGAAAGTACTGATATGACCAGGCTAATGCCATTCCAGGTCCGCATGACGCACCGCTAGAAATTTCTTCAAATTTGCGGAACAAACGTCGATGACCTAAATGCGTGAACCGGGTAAAGTCATATTTTCCTAAATGTACTTGTTGAATAAATGGGGTTTCTGAATAAACTAAAGCATCTGGTTTTAAAACTCGATAAATTTCTTCTACACAATGAGCTGGATCGGTGACGTGTTCGAGTACTGCTTGGACTATAACGCCATCAAATGAATTATCATCGAAGGGTATATTGTGTGCGTCAAGAATCATCGATACCCGAGGTCCAAAAGCTACATCGCTTTCGATAAGTTCAATTTCTGGCATTGATAATAGAGATTCTATTCCTTCACCAACAACGCTAGCACCAATTATCAAAATTTTCGGATTTAAATTTTCTTTCAGGAGTAATTCTGCAAAATCTTGAAAGTTTTTCTTGGCTTTGATATTGCAAATAAGTCGTGGTACTAAATTAACTAGCAATCTTTCTATTTGAGATTTTGGTTTGAGAGTTGTACCTTTTTGCTCTACATAATCGCTAATCGAAAATACGCTCTCAGATTCATTTAGTAAAATTGGAATTCCATCAATAACTGGAAAACAGTGAGGCTTAAAATTTGTACATTTAAATTTCGCTTCATCTAATTTAAATTTAGAACTGCAAATCGGACACCGCAACAGTTCTTGAGTATTAACAGCTAATTTTATTATAGGATTAATTGGGATTGGAGTATTCATAAATAACTTGACTCACTATTAAATTACGCTGAGAAAAATCTTTGCTCTTTTGGTTCATCTTCCCAGTTCCATCCAATCACGGCTAATATCACCCACCAGTAGGAGAAAAGAGTGGTGTGATTCCAAATATTATCGCTAGACATCCCGACCATAATGGCAACTAAAATTGCTATCATTGTTGAGCAAAGACTTCTTTGAATACTTCCTATCGGTGAAGAACGTAGCAATTGCACAAGCCGAATGAATTGCAGTGCCAAGAACATTAAAAATAGCGTAAACCCCACAAGTCCTCCTTCTGCTAAGAAACGCACATAATCGTTGTGGGCATAATAGCCGGCAAACAGGCTTAAATATGGACTAGTCGCTAACCCGTATCCTAATATCGGGGAATTTTGCCAAGATTGCAATAAAAAACTCCAGTGGGCAATCCGCCAATTGAAACTGTTTCCATCTCCAAATGACAATAATATTGTTCGTGAAATATCCATGTCTGGATTAAAAAGTGGTGTAGCAAATAGAGAATTAATCCGTTCTTGACCCAATTCTGTATTAGCAAAGAAACCGATTACTATTGCTAAAAATAATCCTCCCGCAATTAGCTTCAGAAAATCCATTCTTGGAGCAATTAAAGCGATGATAAATACAATCAGCATGATGAGACTAGTAAAAGATTTACTAATCACTAATAAGAAGGTAAGCATAGTTAGCAATATTATCCATAACCTCCGTTCTTGAACATGACCCAATTTCCAAATGGTTAAGGCAATAAATAATAATAAAAATGTGCCAAATCCGCTGGGATGACCGAGGGTTGAGGTGATACATGAATCAATGACAGCCATTCCATCCGTATGACATAGCAAGAAAGACGGAAGCACTGAAGTTGGCAAAAATACTTGCATGAAGCCTGCGATTACGGGTATCGGCAGGCTGAAGAAAAGTGCGGAAATTATCTTGCGGGGATGAATCCGATCTTTGAGTTGCATCACCAACAAATAAACCATTGCCCAAGAAAATATACGCAGCCACTCACGCATATATGTTGCTACGTATGCAGAGCCTAAACCCCAGCCCAATGCCGGTAGCACCACCCATATTCCTTGTAATCCTACCCAAGTCCCAAAAATCCAGAAAAATTTGTCTGTGTATACTTTTTTTCTTAAAAGTATTTGAACTATGACGTACAGCAATGTGAGTGCATTTAATCCAATGGCAAAAGCGGCTGGTACCTGTTGGTTAGAGAAGGGGTCAAGAGAAGTACGCAGGATGATTAGCCCAAGTACGGTTTGCTCAAATTTGGCGAAGAAAAGTATCAGTACAGCCACCCCAACTAGAGCTAATACTAGTAAGTTGGGATTGACACCGACAAGGAATCCTGCACCTACACCGACTACCACCCCTGCCAAACTAATCAACAGTGCCAGACGGGAAGATGCTCTTGAGGGTTGATTAGTCAACATTTTACTTAGACCCGAAAGCATTTAAACGTCTCAACGGTCGGGATACAGGCTTGTAACCATCGATTGGATAGCGGTAATACTTTTGCGTCTCTGGTGTCATGCCATTTACGACTACCCCGAGAATGGGGATGCTGTTATGAGTTAAATCTGCGACGGCTTTTTGCAAGATTTCTTTGAGCGTGAAGCCGGGACGAGTCACCAGCATTACTCCGTCGCCGTATCCACTCAGGGTGGCGGCATCCGCGCAAGCTGCTAGAGGAGGAGTGTCTATAATTACCAAATCAAATTTCTCGGCGGCTTCTGCCAAAAGAGACTTCATCGCTGCTGACTCTAATAACTGGGAAGGACGTCCGTAGAGTTCGCCACAAGTCAATATTGAGAGGTTTTCAATCTCTGTTTTCTGTACCGCGTTCATCAGAGATTTGTGACCATCTATGACATCGGTAATTCCAGGATTTTCATTTAAGTTGAATATCCGATGCTGCACGGGTCTGCGCAAGTCGGCATCAATAATTAGTGTCCGACGTGACAACATGGCTGAGACTGCTGCCAGGTGGGAGGCAACTAGGGATTTACCCTCCCCTGAAAGGGTGCTGCTGACTACAATTAACCGTAACTGCTTGTGCCCGCGAAACTCCAGGGTTTTGAGTAGCATTCGGTAAGGTTCAACCAAGCCGACATTATCTAAGAAGTTTTCCGCTGGTTCCAGAAGGCGCATTCTCCCAGGTAGGGTGGGCAAAACTCCCAACAATGGCAGTTTCAGTAGTTCTTCGGCTTCTGAGGCATCATGCAATGTGTTATCCAACACCTCCAGCAAGAGAATTACACCTGTGGCTAGAATACTGCCAAATACGGTGGCAAGTGCCAGTACAATTGGTCGTCTGGGAGCTGCTGGTGCTGTTGGTGGTTGAGCTTGTTCGATGATCCGAATATTTCCTACCTTTTGAGCTTCGGCTATCCGTGCTTCTTCTAACTTGCTTTGTAGCGATTTTAATGATTCGACGGCTTCTAACCTTTGGCGGTTGAGGACGCTTAGGGGTTGCTGTTTAATTGGGAGTTGTGCCAGGTTGGCTCGGAGGTTGCTTGTTTGAAGCCCAACTGTCTTGAGTTTATTTTCAATTGCCGATCGCTCAACTTCATTGACGATCAGTTTGGAGGTGAGTTCTTGACTAAGGGGGTCATTAGCTGCAGTGTTAGGAGCGATCGCCTGATTTGTGGGTGAGATGCGAGCGAGTTCTTGAGTATACAAACCCCGGATGGCTTCTTTTTCCCCTACCGCTTTAATAACTTCTGGATGGTTGTCTGTAAACTTCAACCTTGCTTGAATTACTTTCCCTTCTAACTCTGCTAATTTGGCACGTAATTTTTTAATTTCTTCATCTTGACCGCTGCGGACTGCAGAATAAGCCTTGGGGAGGTTGCCGGTGTTGGTAATTTGGCGTAAGGATGCATCACGCGATCGCACTTCCTGCAATTGGGTCAACAAAGTCCGCTCTTGTTGTTCTAAAGCCGCTAAACTCTCAACTATACTTTTGCTTTGCTCATCAAAAGAAATAATCCCACTTTTCTGTCTGTACTGATTTTCCTTTTTTTCTGCAATAAGCAATCGACTCCGCGCTTGGGGTACCTCTTTTTCCAAAAATTCCCGTACCTTGGTAGCCTCTGTGCTAATAGCTTTCGTATTTTCCTCAACCATTGCGATCGAAATCGCATTGAGGATATTGGCAGCCAAATTCGCATCTTTGGTTTGATAGTTGAGTTCCAGAATATTGGTTGCGGGAACAATTTTGACTTTCAAACCTTTACTCAAATCGCCTACCGTGTATGGTGGATTACCTTGACCGGGCGGAAAAACTTTGGCGATCGCTCTGTCTAATACAGGTTGCGACTTAACTAACTCTGCTTGATCGGCTAAAGGACTAGCACCACCCGGTGTACCCGAAGACACTTGAGAGAGGTTCTGTCCCAACTCCGAAACGCTCACCCGTTTGTCATCCAACATCAATCTTGCTGATGTTTGATACACATTCGGCGTTACTGCTAGGTAAGCAAATGCCCCACCAATAACTGCACCAAAGGTAGCTATGGCCGGTAAAGCACGCCGTTTAATAACTGCTAGTAAGGATGAAATACCTTTCTCCATACATATACCTTTTTAATTGAAGAGTGAGGGAGACTAGGGAGATAAATAACAAAATCTATTTTTTACCTAAAACTTCAGCAAGTTCGCTTTCGTTGGGCTTGGTAATAAATTCTGATTCGGGGGAGTCCAAAAGTGTTGTATATAGTTTCAAGGTTTCTTTAGTAATCCGATCCCAGCTATAGTTAAGCTGTACGTGCTTTCGTGCATTCTTAGCCATTGCTGCCAGTTCTTTTTGATGATTAATCGCCCAATCCAGAGAACGAATACAAGACTCGACATTGCCAGCTTCAAAAAGCATTCCCCGTCCACCACTAACTAATTGTTTGTGCGGTGGAATATCGCTTGCCAAAATGGGTATACCTTCTTTCATCGCTTCTAACATCGCTAAAGGCAATCCCTCCAAGTCAGAAGGAAGGGCAAACAATCCTGCACCACGAACTATTTCCCAAAGACGAGAACCCCGCAATTCACCTGCAAATATGATATTGCGGTTATTGGCAACTTTTTCTAATAACTCTGAGGTGAAAGATTTTGTATCGCTAACACCACCAGCCAACACGAGTTTCCATCCAAGTGGTTTCAAGCGAGAAAAAGCATCAACCAGCAAGTCGGGACGCTTTTCCGGGACAAGTCGGCCCAAAAAGATTGTATAACGCCCTTTTTCTAAACCTAGCCCACTCCCATAAGTAAAATCAGCATCTGACTCCCCGTAACTAGCGGGAGCGTTGGGGATGTAAATTGTCTTTCTACCATATGTTTGCATAAAGTAGGTTTGGAGCGCGTCCGATACCACAATCAATCCGTGAGCGAAACGGACTGCGGCTTTTTCCCCGAGTTGAATTAAGCGTGTGGAAAAACCACCCCACTTTGCCCGTTGCCAATCTAATCCCTGACAGGTAACGACAACCTTGGTATTGGCAATTCTGGGTAAAGCAGTAAATAAAGATGGTCCCAAGGCATGAAAATGGACGATATCATATTTTTTCCCAGTGGCCGCGATCGCCCCCAGTGCCGAGGTAATGAATGCATCTACCCCCCGCAGATTGAAATCGGGTAAGGAGATAACTTGGACACCTTGGAATTGATCGCGCTCTAGCCAAGAACCCTCAGTATAGGAGGAGCGAGCGTATAAATCCACTGTGTGACCCGCTCTTACCATCCGGGGATAAACTTCTGCACAATAATGTTCGATGCCACCCTGTTTGGGAGGTAGACCTTTTGCACCAATTACAGCGATTTTCATACTAATCAGCTTTGAAGAGTGAAACGGATATGAAATTGAATGTTTTGTGACTGAAGCGAGAATAATAGAATATTCAAGCAACTCGTCACAACAAGGTAATGAGCATTCTTGGTGATTAAAAGCTTTTATTATCAGCCGACAACCGAGAACTGTCGCTGCTCCCAACGTTGCCACATTTGGCTGTATACTTCATTAACAACAGTGCGGGCGGCGTAAGGCTCGGCGACTCGCACGCATGATGCAACGGGATAATCTTCGGGATTCATTACGACTTTGTGTAATGCATCTGCAATACACTCTGGAGTCCGTTCCAAGCAGACAATTCCACTGTCAGCAGTCAACAGTCTGGGAGTGTCACCAGCTTTTGTCGTCACTATTGGCGTTCCGCAAGCAAGCGCTTCCAAAACGACGAAAGGTAAACCTTCAAAAGCACTGCTGAGAACCAAAGCATTGCAAACCTGATGTAAGTTTGCCAATTCTGCTTGTTTCATAGCTCCCAGCATTGTAATTCGTTCTGAAAGATTTAATTCAGCAATCAAAGCACGGACTTCAACAGCTAACTCTCCATCTCCTGCTATGAGCAAGTGAATTTTCGGATCGTTTAAAGCAGCCATTGCCCGGATCAACAGCATCGGATCTTTTTGGGGATGCAAGCGACCGGCAAATAAAATAAAACTTGTATCCTCACTCAACCCGTTTTTTCTCGCCAGTTCTTGTCTACCATTACGCCGTTCTTTTGGTGACAAGGGGTAAAAAATATCCCCGTCAAAGGTGTTTTTTAGGTACGATAGGCGATCGCGCACATCTGGATAACGCTGTTGATAGAGTTCCAAGGAATCTGTATTGCAAGAAAATATTTGGTTAAATTGACCAACCAACAAGCGTTCCAAGGCATAATAGCCTACTGGAAATCTTCGCCACAAAATTGCATTTCTATCATTTTTCGACTCCATTTGTTTCTGAATATCGTTCTGGATAAAAAGCGTTTTTTCTCCTAACCATGAAAGTGCTGCTAAGGTCGGCTCCAGTCGATAAAAATGCATGAAATCTGAAGCATAGCAACGGCCTAGAAGGGCAGTTGTGTATTTTAACGTCGTCGGTATCAGATGTCTGACGTTATCGTTTTCTATGGTAAACAAAGGCAGAAATTTGATTTCCCTACCCTCAAATTCCGCTTCTTGCCATCTCCCCACAGGCTGATTTTTATTTTCTCCTGTCCCCACCAAGCGCACCTCAAATTCCTTAGGAGCGTATTTGATAAAAATATTGATGAGCGTCTGAATTCCGCCGATAGTACTGTTCCAAGGATTAAACTGGTAAAAAATTGTCAAGACAGGTTTACGCATCATTACAACCTTAGACAACTGGTATATACACTGTGGTAGATTTTAAACTTCAAAATAAACACACCGAATCTTAGTTATATCTACATAAAAAATTAATCGCACCTTCACATGGTAGTATTTCTGAAGTTTTATTTCACTCAGTGGATGATATCTTTGCACAATCTTCATACAAAATGTGCCAATTGTATTTGACTTTTGGTATAAATCTGAGTTGTTGTAATAATTTGGCTTAAATTTATACATTTATCTTTATCAACTTCATCATGCTTTAATAAATTTCAACTCAATAGAATCTTCTTCTAAAGTTTCAATTGCTTCTTAGAAGTGTGCGTAGATTCTTCAAGCACGCACCAACGAAGTGCATAATTGACGTGCCTAAAAGATGCTTAACTTCAGGTAAAGTGCCATTGATTACATAATGTATTTATTATTAATACACTACTGAGGAAGGTCGTATAAGTTGTATAAGTAGATTAGGGTAATTAAATATAAAATGGGTGGGCTACAGAGCCTCACCCCAGAAGAATTTTATTTATATTTTAGGGAAAGCTTCTCTAGCCCACCGATGATTTGATTATCCGTTGCCTTTCTGAGTTGCCCTTTTGATTCGTTACTGGCTACTTAGATTTTGCTTCTAAGCTTTCTAAGCGGCTTTTGAGTTCTTGATTTTGTTTTTTGAGTTCATCAAGCTCTTCTCGTACCTGACGCAACGCTAATTCGGAACCAATACTTTTGTGTACTTTGGTAATTTCTTCTTCAGCATAGCGACGCACACGCCCATCTGGTGTTTGTTCCGCAAGCGATCGCAATATCCCAATCGCTTTAGGTGTTTCCATTTGTCCCAGTGCAACTACTACGGCAACCTGTGTCAAAAAGAATGTTTCTTTTGCGATTTCTGCTAATCTCTCTAAAATCCGTTCCAAATTTATAGGAGTTTGACCGACAGAAATTTTACCTAGAGCCCGGATTGCTGATAATCTCAAAGGTTGCGGTACGCCAAGTTTTGTGTATTCCAGCAATAAGTTTAAAGCTGCTTCTGAGGTTTTGAGTTGGGCTAAACCAGCGACTGCACCACTGCGAACAACTTCATTCCAACCGGCTTTTTCCTCCAAAACGGTTTTGAGTATCTTAAGTACCTTGTCTTCCTTAGGTTTATCTTCCCCTGTCATGGATGCAATTGCTCCAATAGCACGACAGGCTGCAGCTTCTACGTAATAACTTTTATCTCCCTCTTGCACCAATCCTTTCAAAGCCTTGTAGCTTTCAGCACTCTTGATGGTCGCCAGTGCTTCCACCACCGCACGCCGCACAAAGGCATTTTTATCTTTTAATCTGGGGACTAACCCATCAAAGGCTTGGTCTAACTTGATTTCTGCTAGCTGTTTGGCGGCTTCGACGCGCACACCCCAGAATGGGTCATTTTTCAATGCCGATGATAGCGCCTTCACTGCTTCCAAACCACCGCTTTTCGCCAAAGCCTGTGCCGCGTAAATGCGGGAAACTGGATGAGGATCGAATTCTAACTGCGCTTTCAATTCTGGTACAGGGTATTCCAAAGACACAGTTTTCAGGAAATTATTCCCGACATCAAAGCTAATAAACTGGGGTTTTTCTTCAAGTAGGAAGTAAAAGCTTTGTTCGCGTTCGTGAACTCGCACAGTGAAAGTCCGGAGCTTTGAATCATTTTCAACTTCTAACTCTTGTTTGTAACCAAAACCGATGGGAATCTTGAGGTCAAATAGATCGCTATCTCCAGTTTGGCTAACCGTTATTTTCGCCAGGTTGGAATCTCCATCCCACGAATAAGCGACTTTATAATCTGGATGTCCGCCTCGGTAAACATACTGGTCGAAAAGATATGATAAGTTACGTCCAGTGGATTTTTCGATCGCCCGGAGTAAATCTATTGTTTCGACTGTTTTGTGGGCATTATCCTGAACAAATGTCTGTATGGCTTTCCAAAAGAGTTCTTCGCCCAACTCGGCACGAATCATGTGATATACACACGATCCTTTTTCATAGATGTGGCGATCGTAAAGTTCGATCGCTTCCCGATAGACGTGGGTTACCATCGGCCGACGGTAGCGATTGCTATCTTCAGCTAAATAACTCCGGGCTTCTTGCAATCTATAATATGCCGCTTCGTCAGCACCATATTCATGTTCTGTCCACATTACCTCAGAATAGGAAGCCATTCCTTCTTTAATCCAAGCATGGGACCAGTGTTTAATTACTACCAAATCGCCAAACCACTGGTGCGCCAACTCGTGAACTACTAAACTTTCCGTGCTGCGATTATCTAATGCTGCGCGTTCATCTAGCAAACATCGATCGGTTAACAGCGTTGTAGAGGTGTTTTCCATCCCCCCAAAGATAAAATCATCCACGGAGACTTGGGCATATTTGGGGAAAGGATAGATATAACCATATTTTTCGCTCAAAAACTCCATCATTCGCGGAGTTTTGCCCATGCTGCGTTTCGCATCTTCTGAGCGGCTTTTGTCTACATAGTAGGTTACGGGTTTTTTGTTCCATTCATCGCGAATTTCGACAAAATCACCGACTGCCAGTGTCATTAAATAGGTAGGATGTACTTGTTGTTGTACCCAGTGGTAAATTTTGTAATCGCCATCTTCTTCAGTCGCAATTAATTCACCGTTAGAAATCGCAATTAGGGGTTTCGGTACGCGGACTTTGATTTCACTTGTGGAGAGTTGCCCTGGATAGTCAAAGCACGGAAACCAGAAGCGAGAGTCTTCATCTTCACCTTGAGTCCACACTTGGGTGGGCTTGTCGGGGTAGTATTTATCTGGTTGAATAAAATAAATTCCGCGTTGCGGCTTTTCTACAGAGTAGGCGATCGCAATCAGCAATCTTTCTTGAGCCTGTGTGGGTGGATCGAGTTGGATAAAAAGCTGTTGCCCATCGCAGTCGAATTTTTGCGGTATATCGTCTACCCGCACTGATTCTATGTTCAAGTTCACAGCATCCAAAGTTAAACGGTCAATACCGCTGCGGATTGGCTTGAGTGCGATCGCGCAATTCCCGTGGTAACTTTCATTGGGGATATCCAGGCTGAGATCCAAAAAAATATGTTCTACTTGTCCGGGGCGATCGGGATTATAGTGTGGCTTTGCCCCTGGTAACTCAAAAGACTTGTGATGATTTTTTTCTGTATCAAAATAAGACTGAGACATTGATGCTAATTAACCTTATCTTACCTAAAAAGCTTTACCGAATATTTTTAAGAAAAACAGCGTTTCTCGGGTGTATTTCTTCAATCAAACCCCGATCGCTCCAACCCAAGTTGTATTATGTTGTCATCGGGTCAAGAGATTTGGAACTCTGGTGTAAGTTTATCTTAAGTGAAAATACTTCCAAACACTCCTATAGCCTAGGATAGCTTGCTGCTGCTAACCTTGTTTTTTTTGAGATTAATAATATACCATTTGCGGATTTACCCTTTACTCCATTGAAGTAATACATGGAGATGTTTCAAACCTAAAGTGTGTAGGAATACTAATTTTATCAGTAAATACCGATAAATTAGTCGTCGGAAGTCATAAATCCGCAAAGTCCACAGTGACGCTTGTAACAACCTCAATGCAATATGAGGAAAAGAGGATAACACCAATGCCCGAAAAGAAATCCAAGTTTTTAATTCCTGCCGTCGGGGCTGCAGCGGTAGTCGTGGTAGGAAGTGTTGCAGCTTATATGTTTTTCAAGGGTGGACCTTCTGGAGATGCTTCTGGTGCCCTCGCAAGTGCCAAAGTCATCCCAGAGAGAGCGTTGATGGCAACATACGTGACCACTGACCCCCAAGCTTGGGCAAAGTTGGAACAGTTTGGCAATCTTGAAGCACAAAAGTTAATCGCTAAAGGTTTGGCAGACTTCAATAAAGATGTCTTCTCTGAAAGTAATATTTCTTACGATCAGGACATCAAACCTTGGGTTGGCGGTGTAATGATTGCTTTGTTGCCAGCAAATGTAAGTAAACCAGTACAAGCACAAGAAACTGTACCTACGCCAAATGCCACACCCACACCTGTACCGACACAAACACAGGAACCCAATATTTTAATGGTAGTGGGAATTAAGGATAAAATTAGCGCCTTGAATTTTCAAAAGAAACTAAAGGAGCAAAAAGACGTAAAACTTAAGGAAATTGACTATAAAGGCGAAAAAATTATTCAAACTGAAGGTAAGGGCAAACCGACATACAGTGTGGTGTTGAATAATAGCTACATAGTATTGTCTCCAGAAAAGAACTCTGTAGAACAAGCAATCGATACTAACAAAGGGCAGCCCTCCTTTGCCAGTAAAGAAGGGGCAAACGATATTCTCGGCAAAGGCATGGGTTTACAGAATACCGTAGCTCAAATTTACGTGCCCGATTATGCACGCACAATGGAAAAATTCCTCAAGAGTAACTCGTCATCGGCAAGCATATCCCCAGAAAACCTGAAGCAGTTGAAGCAAATTAAATCGATGGTAGCGGGTATGGGGATTGATGATGCAGGAGTGCGGATGAAGGCGATCGCCAATCTAGATCCACAACTGAACAAATTCGAGTATCAAAATACTACTGGGAAGGTAGTGGGGTTATTTCCGGTTGATACGATTGCTTTAGTTAGCGGACAAGGCATCAGTAAATGGTGGAAAGCGGCAAACGAACAGTCCAAGGATTATCCAGAATTAAAGCAAAGCTTTGACCAGGCCCGTCAGCAACTCCAAACAAGCCTCGGTATGGACTTAGATAAGGAAGTTTTTGGCTGGATGGATGGGGAATTTGGCCTTGCCGCTGTTCCTTCAAATCAAGGGATACTCGCACCGATTGGTTTTGGTGGAGCCTTAGTATTTAATACAAGCGATCGCAAAACTGCTTTATCTACCTTCACTAAATTAGATGACCTTGCCAAAAAACAATTAGTCAGCGTCGCTAAGAGAAGTATTAACGGTAAGGACGTAATCGACTGGCAAATTCCCCAACAAGGAGCTTTAATTTCTCACGGTTGGTTGGACAACGATACAGTATTTGTAGCTTTGGGTGGCCCTGTAGCCGATGCGATCGCCGCTCCGAAAAATCAGTCTTTGGAAACTAGCGATAGCTTCAAAACCGTTACAGGTTCTTTACAAAAACCCAACGGAGGCTATTTTTACTTAGATATGGATAAAACCATGACCTTGGTAAATCGTTTTACGGCCCAAAGTCAAACTATCTCACCGCAAGCGAACGCCATTCTGACCTCCATTCGCGGACTCGGTGTTACTGCTACTAGTCCCGACAAGTCAACCACTCAAATGGAAATGTTGTTATCTCTAAAACAGAAAGGAGCAAAGTAGGGAGTTAGGAGTTAGGAGTTAGGAGTTAGGAGTTAGGAGTTAGGAGTTAGGAGTTAGGAGTTAGGAGTTAGGAGTTAGGAGTTAGGAGTTAAGGGTTTTTGGCATCCTAGACAGAACTCTTCTTTGCACTCCTTATAGCAAATATTATGAAGATGCGTCTAATAAGCCCACCTGCGTGGGCTACTCTTGTCTGCGGCACGCTGCTTTGAACGGGAACGCCAAGGGCGAATGTTAGTATAGCCTTTGCGAGTGCGTTGGGCGGATGCAGCCGACTTGTTCGCGTAGCGTCTCCGACAGGAGAAGCACCCGGCGTCCAGGCTTGCGGCCTGTGGGTGAAATCAATCATTTTATATTCATTTGAGGTAAGTATTACCAAGAAAGACGCAAACCATTTTTCTCCAATACTTGTTGCAATTCTGGATAAGAGCGAAGTTGGACAATAGAATATGGAGTCAAATTGGGTTGAGTAACCAGCCAACCTGCTGTTATTCCTGCCGCTGAACCGATACCCCATTCGCTGTAATGGATGCGAGTTACAGCGTTGACTATGTGAGTGACGGCAATACCCTTACCACCGATCAAAAGATTATCAATTCGCTGGGGAATTAGGCTTTCTAAGGGAATAAAAATTGGTCGGACTACAAACTCCCGAGCAGGTGCTTTAGTCGCTTCATTAGAGGGTTCCCAGTTGCGATAGCGACATCCATGCAAGTCGATGTCATAGTGAGTCACAGCAACTCTTGATGGTCGAAAGTCACGCCCACCGGACATATCATTGCGAATATCCGCTTCTCGTATCATGAATTCACTCTGTCCATAGGCTTTGCGTCCCAAAATTCTTCGGCCTTCCCGAATATAAGGCACCATACTCAACCCGGAGTTTGTACCCATCAAAGACTCATTACCTGACAAATAGGTAAGGGGAAAATCCGGTCTGCTTTGGGTTTCCATCAGCCATTCGGCAAACAGAAGGGCGTGATTTTCGCTCATCTTTAGGGCGTTTGTAGAAAGTCCCCCCAGCCAATTTTGACGTTGCCCGGAAGCAGTTATTTCTTCTTTTGTCAGAATTAGGGGCGGATTCATCAATTTCCAATCGTTTCCGCGATTCCAATTAACTAGGGTCATGTCCCCCAGTTTCGGACTATCAACAAAGGGATTGTTGCGGGTGAGACTGACAATACGTCGATAATTGAAAAAGCTCCTACCTTCAAACACCGGGAAGCCCTCTAAATCGTAATCCTTCCGATGTTCTTCTTTTGACATTCCAGATTGAGTCACAGCCAATTGAGAACGGCTTACCCCCTTATCATCTCGAATCGCCAGTACAAAAGGAAACGTAAAAGCTTGGGTACATTGGGGGTTATCTTTGACCGCAGCATTAACTTCACCAGTTGTCGCCTTGCCTTCCGATCCCAAACGATGGGGGATTCCTGCCCATCCCACCAACTCGCCCGTATCGGTCGCATCGATTACTATCATTCGACCATTTGCCGGAGCTTGCAATCGGATTGGTACTTTTTGAAAAACTTTATCGTCAAACCAGGAGTACCAAGAAGTCAACTCTTGAGAAAGCCGACCTTTCGGTATATAGTTGCGATCGCGTGGAATCCTTCGCACAGCATAAATTTCTGTAATTTTACTGCCCGTGCTGTCAAAAGAAGCACCTTTAAAAGCAGTGGAGGTTTCCCAACGGCTCCCAGGAGCATAACGGGATGAGGACTGTAAGAGTTTTTCTGCGGCTGCGGCTCCAGATGAAGGGGGGAAGCAGAGTTTTGCTACCCAGCAGCTATTGATGTCAGCAACTTTTAGAGGGGAAGAAATATTCGACCAAGCAGGAAGTTCTACGATTTGGTCTTTAATTAACTGCTTAAAGTCAATCCAACTTTTGGAATAATTTTCCTTGGAGCGCATTGCCAGAGATTCATCCACCGCCGGCACCCCACCAGAACTGATTTGTCCCCCAAGCCAAGGTGTGAGTTCAATTAAGCAAGTCTTTGCCCCCGAACGCATGGCACCATTTGCCGCAGCCACACCTCCCAAGGAACCGCCAACAACCACAACAGAACATTCCCAGACCTCAATCGGCGATCGAATGGGGTTAAGTACAGGCCATCCTTGAGGTGTCACAAGTGGTTTAACTGGTGCAGTCTGATTTGGCGAACTGATTTTCGACTTTGGGACGAATTGTGAAAAGTGGAGGTAAGCCAAACCGAGTGCGGCTGGGAAACTCAAAACCAACATCAGCTTTTGCAACTTAAACAGACGGCGAGGTTGCTTCACTTCAATATATCACTCCCAAACTGGCTCTGAATTCGCTCTGACTGTGAATAGTCAACAGTGTTTGGGTGGAATGGAGCAAGTTAAATAAATCACAAATTGAAAAGAGTTTAGACGCCAACTTGCTTAATGGATTGCACCTATATCATAAAACGGGTTGAACAAACGCTATATTTTCGTGAAAACACGCACTATTTTCAAGGTTCAGGAAAATGTGATAAGTGTAAAGAAAACCATTGAGCGCAAATCGATTTATGACTGCTGCTGTACAAAATACTCCTGGTTTAGCTTCTCGGTTGGTAAATGGCATACTGTCAATCAAGCCTATAGCCAAGTTAGCCAAGCACCAAGCAAGACAAATGATGATTAAACGGGCTGAGAAAATTGGCGTGTATTGGACAAAAGAAGTTCAGACACTCCAAGCGCGTAATTGGGATAACGATTTAGCTTCCTCTTCAAATCCCCAAGTAACCTACCCAGACTACTATCTCACCTCATTCCATGCTTATGAAAAAGGGGATCTCAGTTGGGATGCGGCTTTTGAGGTAGAAGTTGCCGCTCAAGCTGTCCATGCCGGAATTTGGCCGGGTGCAGGGGTGCAAGGGGATGCTAAATTACGCTCGTCGTATCACTCTATTCTGAAAGCGCACATTCCCAATCAACCGCAAGATATCCTAGATTTGGGTTGCAGTGTGGGTATGAGTAGCTTTGCCCTCCAAGAAATTTACCCCCAAGCCCAAATTACAGGTTTAGATTTATCTCCCTACTTTTTAGCCGTTGCCCAGTACCGTTCGCAACAACGTCAAGCTAAAATCAACTGGGTTCATGCGACAGCAGAATCCACAGGGTTAGCAGATGAGTCATTTGATTTAGTCTCGATTTTCTTGGTATGCCACGAATTGCCCCAATTTGCAACCAGACAGATTTTTGCCGAAGCACGACGTTTGCTGCGTCCGGGTGGCTACTTGACAATCATGGATATGAATCCCCAATCAGAAATTTACAAGAAAATGCCGCCCTACATCTTAACGCTGCTCAAAAGCACAGAACCGTATCTAGATGAATATTTCTCTTTAGATATTTCACAAACCTTAATAGAGGCAGGTTTCCAAACTCCTACAATTACTTCTAACACCCCGCGTCACCGGACTGTTGTTGCTCAAGTTAGTACTGAGTCCTGAGTCCTGAGTGTTTGCTGATTTTTTTTTGGCACTTTGGGCTGTAATCCCACCACTGCTGCTGCTGGCATATTATTGGCGTGTCGCAGGTGCCCCATCTCCACAACGCTTGCTGTTGTTCTTTATCCTGGGGGCAATATCTGGTTTAATCGCCCTCGGTTTACAATGGGCTTTTGAGACTACAGTCGGCTCAATTTTAAATTGGCGCTTGATTCAGCGGAGTCTGCTTGGTATAGCCTTGCGGCAGCTTGTTGTAATTGCTCCAATTGAAGAAGGTTGCAAGTTAGCAGCGGTTTTCTTGCCAATCAAGTACCTACTACGTCCCCAGAAATTAACCCCCAGCACTATATTCCTTTTTGCTCTAGCCGTGTCCCTCGGATTCGCAGCCCAAGAAAACTGCATTTACCTTTATTACGGCACAGCATCAATCAGCGATCGCTTGATTGGCACTCCCGTTCATGCCATGTTCTCTGCCCCTTGGGGATACGCTTTGGCAGTATCTCTCTACTTTCAAATCCGTATTCATCGATACACCCAAAGTGTTACCAGGGCTTGGCTAAATTCAGTAATTTGTCATTCTTTAGTAAATATTCTATCTAGTGCTGGGCGCTATCCAATACCATTGCAATATCTGAGTTATGTTTTGTTTCCCTTTCTGTTGTGGATGTTTTGGCGACTAGAGCAATTATTTCGCAGAGTGCAAGGGAAATACCCAATTACCTTGATTTCGGGTCATACAACCCAGCAGCGATACTGGCAAAGAGGTTTGGTTTTATTTATTCTCATACTGGGTGGAAATGCGATTTTTGGACTGTTCCTTCTAGCAAGAATTATCAGCCCATTGAGTCTGTTGCAGATTTTTTCAGCAAGGTTTTTCTCGCCGATATTGACTCGCTTTTTACTCAATCTATTATTCGGACTTGTAGCCTGGGGAATTTATCTCTATTTGCGATATGCAGCGCGTCGTTGATAAGGCATTTAAACTGCTCGGGCAAGCACCGAAGCCCAACGCCAGGTGCTACAACGGGGGGTAGACGCAAAGCGGCTTCTGTAAGTACCCCCGCAACGCACTGGCTCCCCTACAAGAGTTTAAATATGCAAATTGGATGTGGTGAATGCTTATCTTGACTACACACGCATTAAAACTGGCTGATTTTGTGTCGCGCTGTCCGAGTTTGATTTTGACTCAGTACAGTAGATTTCGCAGGAGTTGTTCGGACTTTCGATTAATTTCACTTTGTAAAGTTTTGCTCCCAATTCCTGAACAGGCGATCGCAATAAATCACTAATATGAAGGGCGATATTTTCTGCAGTCGGGACAACCTCGCCGAAGTGTGCTATGTCTTTGTTTAAGAAGGTGTGGTCAAATGGCTCAACTACATAATCTTCTATCGCTTTATTCAAAGCACCTAAATCAACAATCATCCCCGTACGCGGGTCAATTTCACCCTTGACGGTGATTTCCAAATGGTAATTATGTCCATGCCCGTTGGGACGAGCGCATTTACCGTAAATCTCAGAGTTCTCTTCATGACTCAAGCTAGGATGAGCCAGTCGGTGGGCTGCACTAAAGTGAGTGCCGATGGTGAGATAAGCTTCCATACCGTTTCCCATATAATCTGCCGAAAGTTCAGGATGTTCAAATAGCTGTATGCGGACTAGTGGCAAATGAGGTGCTAATTTTTGCCAAATAACTCGTGCAATATTCTCGGTGGTGGGTAGAGTTTCTTGAAATTCTGCCCAGGCATCGTTGAGATAAGAAAAGTCCAACTGGCTGGTAACTTCTCGCTTGATTACCTGTTTCACATCAGACAAGTTCAGCACCATGCCATATTTATCTACTTCCCCTGCAAGAGAAATAAATAAGACATAATTATGTCCGTGTCCGGGAAAACGGGAACAAGCACCAAATTTCTCAATATTCTCGAATTCGCTCAGTTCTGGCAACCAATAGCGATGACTTGCCGAAAACTGAGCGCGGCGATTAATAATGCATTGCATGAGTACTCTAACAAAAAAAATTAAAACTTCTTAATCTTTCACTACTTCCAGCATAAACTAATTTGGTTAGTTGTTAATTGTTAGTTGTTAGTTGTTGGTTGTTGGTTGTTGGTTGTTGGTTGTTCAGCAGTAATATGATATCCCCTTAAGTGGTCGCAGCCTAAAGCAGTTACAATAGCTACGCGACTGACTTTGCACCTACGTATGATCTGCCTCACGTAGGATATTGTAACTTATTGTATTACGATTAATTGACCAGACATCATATTAGTGGTAAACAACCAACCACTAACAACCAACAACTAACAACCAACCACTAACAATCCATAGATTCTTGGGCTTCGCAGTGCAATCCGACAGCGATACGAAACATTTCTTGTCCCGCATGCAAATAGCTTTCGTCGTAGTTGAGGGGGAAATATGCCAATTCATCTAGCCCATCGCCAACTTGATTTAGACAGTAGTAGAGGTGGGCTGCTGCTCTAGCTAAACTAGGGGGATTTGGTAGGGAACGAAAGGTATTTTGAGCAAGCTTTAGGTCATCACGACAGGCTTTCAAATAATCCTGGAATTCTTCTAATAGTTCATCGTCAAAGGGGTCAGCGGCTAATTTGTCGATTTGTGTCTCTAGAGAATTTAAAATCCGACACAATACGCGATTGACTGGTTGATAAATTTGCCGCAGCCACTCTTCGACTTGTTCATCAATATCGCGTCCACTTTTCCGTGTTGCTTGGTATTGTCGAGCTGCGGCTGTCCTTTCAGTGCGATCGCCTGGGGATTTTTGGGAACTATAGCGCAGTATTTGGTCGTATCTTTGGCGACTTTTGATGTCGCTCAATACCTCATAAGCGGCATTGATGCGGATAATTTGTTCGTTATCTGCTGTTTCTTGATTGCTATCAGGATGAAACAATTTAGCCAAGCGTCGATAAGCTTGTTTTATCTGGGCTTGGCTTGCAGTTGGATTTACTTCCAGAGTTTCGTAGTGGGTAGAATCTGCCATTATTCCAATGTATCTTTACCTGACGCTTGTTGCTACCCTTGGTTCGAGGTCTTGGAACAATGGCGTACTTAAATACCTTTCCCCAAAACTGGGCTGAATCATCACTATCAAACGTCCCTGGTTTTCTTGCCGTTGTGCAACGCGAATTGCAGCACACAAAGCTGCTCCACTGGAGATTCCCGATAGTAGCCCTTCTTCTCTTGCCAAGCGCCGTCCATAGGCGATCGCTTCTGAGTCAGTTACGCTAATAACTTCATCTATTAATTTTACATTCAGAACCTGTGGTATAAACCCAGCGCCAATTCCTTGAATTTTGTGTGGGCCTGGTTTGCCCCCAGCTAAAACAGGGCTGTTGGCTGGCTCGACTGCGATCGCCTGAAAAGTCGGTTTGCGTGCTTTCAGAACCTCTGCGACACCAGTAATTGTGCCACCAGTCCCAACTCCAGCCACCATTATATCGACCTGTCCATCGGTATCTTCCCAAATTTCCTCGGCAGTCGTCTCTCGGTGAATTTTCGCATTTGCTGGGTTGCGAAATTGTTGTAACATATACGCATGAGGTGTCCGATCGACTATCTGTTGCGCTCGCCCAATTGCCCCACTCATACCTTCACTTCCTGGAGTTAATTCCAGGTCGGCTCCATAGGCTCGCAACATCGCCCGTCGCTCAGAACTCATTGTATCCGGCATGGTTAAAATTAACCGATAACCCTTTGCTGCTGCGATCATTGCCAGAGAAATTCCCGTATTTCCCGAAGTCGGTTCCACCAAAATTGTCCTTTCAGGAGCAATCAATCCCCCAGCCTCAGCGTCGTCAATCATACTCAATGCAATCCGGTCTTTAACTGACGACGCTGGATTCATACTTTCCAACTTAACCACAATTTGTGCCACACAACCCTCTGCTTGAGGAATGCAGTTTAACTGCACTAAGGGTGTACGACCAATCAGTTCTGTAATGTTATGAGCAATTCGCATATATTTAAGTCCCGAGTCCTGTACCAAGATCCCGCAGGGTGTCCTGAGTCCTGAGTCTTGAGGAAAAGGGGAAGTTGGAAGTTGAAACTCCGACCCTCCTAACTCCTAACTCCCAATAAAAAAATGAAGACTTCTTCCTTCTTCCTTCTTCCTTCTTCCTTCTTCCTTCTTCCTTCTTCCTTCTTCCTTCTTCCTTCTTCCTTCTTCCTTCTTCCTTCTTCCTTCTTCCTTCTTCCTTCTTCCTTCTTCCTTCTTCC